>LXOW01196959.1_pt1 | contig 69915 bp, 42 predicted proteins | sample 1368591 | NCBI WGS metagenome assembly LXOW01 (sample SAMN04884650, study PRJNA319009) | bovine gut metagenome | isolation source: Cow rumen | host: Bos taurus | place: Italy: Legnaro (PD) | collected 2014-07-09
GAGTATGTCCTGAGGTGTTTCTTTGAAGACGAAAATATCCGTCTGCGTATAGCTGACAAGATTAAGGAAGATTATTTTGAAGATAAGGCGGACAAGCAGATTGTCTACCTTGTTAATGCGTTCCGTAGGAAATACGACCGTTATCCGACGGCGCAGGAACTTGTAACTGGATTAAATCAGAATCCAGGGTACAGCGAGGAAGCCAAGGAGCAGCTCCTTAAAATTACAAAGCCCATTGGCGTAATCTCACAAGAGGTCAAAAAGAACCTTATTGAAGATTATTTCAAGTTCAAAGTTTCCCAAAGGCTTATGGAAGAGTATGCTCTCCATATGCACGGAAAGGACCCGTCGGCAATGCGTGGCATTATGCCGCAATTGCAGGATGCGTTGAATTTCCGACTGACCACTAACTTGGGCATTCATTATATCCGTGACGCCAAGTATGCAAAGTCTAAGCTGGGCGACATGGAAAAGAGTATTCCGTCAAGGATTGCTGCGATTCGTCAATTCACCAGTGAAACCCCAGATGCACAGGGTACTTGCGGTGGATATTTCCGCAAGTGTCTGAGCCTTGTCGGTGGTACTTCTGGCGGTGGTAAGTCGATGTTCATGGTCAACGAAGCTGCCTTTGCTGCGACTATGGGCTACAATGTGGTGTATGTCAGTCTTGAACTTGATGCCGCAAAGATTTGGGAGCGTGTAACGAGTGCTATTCTCGATGTATCTCGTTACGACATCGCTAAGATGAGTGACGAGGAAGTGATTGTAAAGCTTCAAAACGAACATGACCCGTCTATACCGACCCCAGGTAACTTGTTCATCAACTGGATGCCGACCAGAAAGACAACTCCTGATGATATCGAGGGGTATATTAACGAGCTGGAAATGACCGAGGGAATTAAGATTGACTTCCTCGTTGTTGACTACATCGGTATTATCAGTCCGAACTCGGGTACATATACCCAGTTTGACGGTAGCTTCCAGAAAATTCTGTATGCCGCCGAACAGTTGAGAAATATTGCGGTTAACCGTGATATGGCTATCTTGACTGGAACGCAGATGCAACGTGCTGGTTACCGAATGAAGGACATCGGCATGGACCAGACAGCTGGTTCAATGGGCCTTGGCGATACGGTTGATTTCTACTATATCATCATACGTGACGTTGCGTTGAAAAAAGCTGGCTTCCTTAGCGTTACGATTAGTAAGAACCGATTTGGTTCAAGCGATGTACAGTTTAATGTTAGGGTTGATTGGCCCCACATGCGTATCAGTGATACCCAACCTGAGGATATGGAACTCATCGATAGCATCATTAAAGAATCTATGGTGCAGGAACAGTTGGATGCGATGGAACAACGACGACCGATGACCCGTCAGCAACAACAGGCCCAGAACGTACAGCAAGTCCAACAGCAATGTCAGCAACAGAATCAACAAGCCGCATTCGAGCAACATAGACAGAAAAAGGAGAAACCGCTAGACCCGTCGTTTGGTAATGTGGCCCAGCAACTCTTTTAAAAATGTATTTTACCCAGTAGATTGAACTACTGGGTATTTATGTTTACCATATTGGATGAAAACCAGAGGCAGACTATTTGCGACAAGATTGAGGCGATGTTTTCGACACCTTCTGCCGTGGATGGAACTTGCGGATTGTTCAGCATGCCTGAACCGCTGATTAAGGACAGGGCGGCGTATTTCAACGAATGCGTAACGACAGTCTATCAACTTCTGCACGAAGGAGACTCCCAAATCGGGATGTTCGAAGTTGTGTCGAGCCTTGATGAGTATTTTGACATTGATTTCCTTGTCAAGAATGTATTTTCGGACGACATCATAGAGGCAATCGTTGACCAGATTGCCGACGGTTTCGACAAAGCGAAGCGGGATGGGCGGATTAACTTGGATAATTCCAGCTTGCCGCCTGGTTTGAAGGAAAGGATTATAGCACGTTTGGAAAAGAGGTCATAAAATGAAAAGATGTACACTTACTGCCGCCGACAGAAATCTGATTGAAGAAAGCAATCGTGAAAAGAAACAGCAGCTTTCCGCCTTGAATGCCGACCTGAACATGATGGCTGCGACGGGTCACAGCAAGATGCTTGACGAAACCCCGTTCCTGCCGACTGGTCCTAGGGCTTACCAGCTTGTCGAGACCGAGCATTACAAGAAGTGGATTCAGAAAATCCGTGAGAGCGCACCTGAAAAGAAGTGGGTTGGAAAGAAATACTTTGGTATTGCCGACGAGTACACAGAAGCGTCCGAGAAGGTATCAGAGAAGGTTCTTGACCAGAAGGAAACCGACCAGATTCTTGAAACGTACGTTGACAAGGACGGTGTTCGTAGGGTCAAGATTCGTGACGACTACGACCCGAACCACGCCAACGAGGTTGAGGACACCGAACTGAGCAAGGAAGAACGGAATGTATTCGACTTCGCTACCATCAAGAACAAGGTGGTCGCCCACTTGGAATGGAGCATTGATGACCTGTTTGACGACATCGAGGAGTCCTTAAAGGAGATGCATGCCGATGAAAAGGACTACACGCCGCCTGAGAACTTGAAGGAGGTCGTGGCCACCATGCAGAAGACCGAACAGACCAAGATGCTCGAATACAAGCGTCAGATGGCTGAGGCTCTGGAATACGAAAAGAAGAAAAAAATGCAATAAGCCCTTGCATTTGCAGTTGGAATAAAATATATTTGGTTAGACTTACGTTATAAACTTTAATTGAGGAGAAATCCTCGGTTAATAACATGAGAATTAACAATAGGTAATAACATGAGTACACTTGACTTGAACTATGTTCCAACTGCGGCTTCTTTGCCGCCTTCCCAGTCCACCGAACCAGAACGCAAAGTTGATGAGCGTGTATGGAAAACAAGGTTGGACGATTCCCACAAATCCTATTCCGCACAGGTGCGTATTCTTCCGAGTGTGAAGCGTGATGCACAGGGTGGTCTGGTATGGGATAAAAACCCCTCTCCATTCCGCAAGATTGTGGTCCACTATCTCCGTATTGGTAAGGGACCTAAGAAATACTTCAAATGTTTGAGGACTCTTTCTGACGCTCCTGACTTTTACAAGGGAATCTGCCCGTACTGCGACTGGAAGACTGAACGTTTCCACAAGCTTAAACCATTGGCCGATGCTGGTGATGCACTTGCTGTAGAAGAAGTGAAGGTTAATGAAGGCAACGCCGCTAGCACGAGCTATGTTGCTAATACCCTTATCCGTCAGGATATGGTTCACCCAGAGTTTAACAATCAGGTGAAACTCTGGGAACACTCCGTGAAGGTTAACCACACCCTCGACTATCCTCGTGAACCAGAAGTTGTAGCAAAGAAGAGATGGGAAAACACCAAGGAAGGCCGTAAGAAAGGTGCCGTGTACGTTCCGAATGAATTGGAACTCAAGAATGCAACACGTTTCTTCCCCGAACAGGTTCGTGGTGGCCGTGACTTCATTGTTACGTGTCAGGAATCTGGAAACATCATTAACGGAAAGGCTATTAACACCTACGATGCCAGCAAGTTTGTTGACGCACCGAGTGATTTGGCCGCAACTGATGCGGAAATCTTGGCCTACCTGAACCAGTGCGTTGACCTCGACGAATTCCAGAGAGAAGACCTTCCTGCGAATTACGCCGAAGCTCAGAAGATGCTTAACGAATGGTTGGCAGAACAGTCTGGCAACGCTTCGTTTGACAATTCTGCTGATGTCACTCCGAATACGTCTGCTCCTGCAGCCAGACCGAATCCGACAATGACTCGTATGTCTGGTGCTGAATTCCTCAACAACGCTCAGCCGCAACAGGCAGCTCCGCAGGCCGCTCAGCAGCCGCAGTTCAGCAATCCTGTTGTAGTAAATCAGCCGACTCAACCTGCACCGCAGGCCGCTCCTGTACAGCCGTCGTTGGCTGGAATGGGTCAGCCAGTTGCTCAGCCAGTTGCTCAGCAAGCACCGCAGGTTCAGCCTCAGGTTCAGCCGCAGTTTGCAGCTCCGCAGGCAGCTCCGCAACCGCAGTTTGCACAGCCGCAGCCGACGTTTGTACAGGCGCAACCTGTTGCTCAGCCGACCGTTGCAGCTCAACCGACCGTTGCAGCTCAGCCGATTGCACAGCCTCGTGTTCAGGCTCAGCCGCAGTTCGCACAGCCGCAGGCACAGTTTGCTCCGCAGCCGCAGTTTGCACCTCAGGCACAGCCTCAGATGCAGCCAGCAGCTCCGACTCCGAACGCAGCAGGCTTCCCTGACGATGACCTTCCGTTCTAATCGTTAGTGATTTCTTTAAAGGGCGTACCGTTTGGTACGCCTTTTTTATTGGAATAATGTATTTTAATAACGAAAGTAAACTGACGGAAGTCTTATGATTCTTTTTGATACAAATTCTCCTTCCCTTCGTTATGCTGCATCTCTCATTTCTGGTGTTGAAAATGCAGATGAACCAGTTAAGGTCGTTATTAGTGACGGCGAGGTGTATTTCACCTTGAAATGCGGACTTAAAATCAAGGCACCTATCTGGAAAGGTGATTACGACAATTCTGATTTTGCCGACCGTTCCGAATTCTATTTCAATGCCCGTTTCCTTGGCAAGGCTCTCAACACTTGCATCAACAGCGAGCATATTGCGTTAATGCGTCAGGAAGATACAATCCATGTTGCAGGATTCCTGAAGAAGCCCGATACACCGCAGCTTGATTCAAAATCTGCTGACGGTAATGAAGAAGCTGGTGTGCCTGCTACGTATGAAGAGCCTGAACCGATGTTCTCTTACGAAGCCGAAGTCGCCACTGTGGAACCGTTTGAAGAAGCCGTGTTCGGCGAGTCCAGTGCTACATTCCAGATGGAACAGAGCGATATGGTTGAATTGTTCAGTCTCAGCGACTACTTCACCGATGTTGACATCTGCCGCAAGTCTGGTGTTGTTTCGTTCCGTGTAGGAAACAATGACATGTCCGTGGTCACCCGCTACAACATGAGCAACCTAGGTAACTCCAAGAGCGACCCGAACTTCGCTTTCAACGTAAGCAAGTCCACGATGAAACTTCTCTCCTTCATCGGAACGGGAACGGTGACCATTGACTATGATGAGAAAAACAGCAGCATTTCCGCAAGCGACGGCACTATCACTGTAGTTGCTAAGGTTGAACCGTGTAAGTACGAAACTCTCGTCTTCAAGGATGGTGAAACCAAGTTCATTACCCCAGGCACGGCATTCGATGAAGCAATTCCGAAACTTTGTGAAAGCCTTGCCGCTACGAACAAGGAAGACAAGCTTTCGTTCGAATACATTGGCCCTTGCAACATTGGCATCACTTGGAAGGAAAAGTATGGCGAAATCTTCAAAATGATTTCAGTTGGAGAAGCGAAGCCGTTCAATCCGTTTGCTGTCAAGTGCCGCTTGCTCAATATCATTATTGGAAGCATCCACGACAGCTCGGTGGTTTTTGCTGAAACCAAGAATGGTAAGCAGGTTGCCTTGTGTTCCAATCAAAGGTACAAACGAAAGGTGATATTCTAGTCTACTGGCCAGCTTAAAGCTGGCCTTTTTTATTACCCTTGCAAAATCGAACTACTTGTACTATATTTTATTATTAAAGAAATCCGTGTCCCAAATAGAGAGGTTTAATATGGGCGTCGTTCGAATGAGCCAAGAATACTTCAATGTGTTGAAGACAATTAACTCGATGATGAAAATGAAGGCTGGCCTTATCTTCAAGGGCAAGGGTAGCGATGGTCAGTTTACTGGAAAATACTATTTCAACGGTATTTGTGACAGTGCGATGATACATGTTATCGCCACTGAAAACGACGTTGCGTTCGATGAACCCCGTCTGCAGATTTCGTCTCTCCCAGACTTCATCAAGTATGCTGAGGCGACTGGCTTTCCTAAGTGCGAAATCAAGGTGGCCCGTGAAAGAACCATCCGTGGTCTTGAATACGACAACATTATCTTTACTGGGAAGGAAAAGGATGCTCGTATCGGTGTCGCTGACGACTCTGTGTATGCGGACAAGAAGTACATGAAGATTTTCAACGAGCAGTTGACTCTGGTTGCCCGTCTTGGTTTTAACGAAGAAATCCTTCACGGCATTGTGAAGGACATCAAGTTGATTGCCAGTTGCAAGGCTTTGTCATTTACTGTTAGCAATGACTTGCAGTGCAAGATTCTTATCAAGGGTAGCGGAACTCAGCAAATTACGAGAAAGATTGATGAACATTGCTTCTTCGTGGAAGATGAGTTGCAGTGCCTCGATACTTTCGCTAATGGCAAGCAGAGGTTGTTCCCGTCTGGTTCTCTCCGTTTCATGGACACTATTGGTGGCGATGTGAACATCGAGCTTCGACGTTTCAAGAATAGCGCTAACGACCTTATGACAATGAAAGGTTACATCGTCAAGCCAGGTGCTCTTCTCGACCCGACAAACAAGGAAAAGAATGCCCCGAGAAGCCAAATTAACATCGTGGTGGCAAGTTCTGAATTTAGCGTGAAAATTGTTTCTAACGTGGACTACTTTGCATAATGGCTGATTTTCGTGACATTCCTAATGCGGATATGGAAGCCGCAGTACATGAGGCGTTCGACGAGTATTCTCTTGTCGAAGTGCTGAATGGATTTAACTTTGTATGCCCGTATTGCGGACATATGCCTAACAACTCGTTTAGCAAACCTGAGCGAAAGGCGTATGTGTACAGGGACACTTGGAACTTTGTATGTTACAAGTGCAGACCTGCGCATCATGTTATGTGGGAATTTCAGGAATCATATCCTACGATTTTTAACCGCCTGCTGTTCATGCTGTATGGAAAGGGTAATAAGGGCCCCCAGAAAAAGATTGAACGCCAGTATGTTGAAGGTGCATACCAGTTTAAGGATGGTGAGCTGGTTTCCCTCGAAGAAGAAAATGACCCTGATGTTCAGATAGCCATTGATTTCTGCAAGAAACGTCAGATAAGGGAAAAGGTGTACAAGGAATGGTTTGTGTGCAAGAAGGATAAGCGCTTCTTGGATACGAAACCTGATGGAACATTGAAATTGAATGCGTATGGTCTTCCTACTGGCAACGAGTACGGAAACCGTCTGATTATCCCATACTACCGTTTTGGTGGCTCATGGGTTCAGTTCGATGCCCGAGATTTGACCAATAAATCGAAGATGCGTTATCGAAACTATGCGGGCGCTAAGCGTGAGTTGTACAATGGAGATTTTCTCCATTTCAACAAGCCGTTCTTCATGCTTGAAGGAGCAATCGACTCGACCTTTATCAAGAACTCCGTTGCTGTCGGTGGTTTGAAACACTTCAAGAGCTTTGTCGAAGCAGACCCTAACTTCAAGGAATACAAGGAAAACGGTGTTATCATCTTCGATGCTGACGAAGCTGGCATCGACGACCTTCGTACAGTGATGAATATGGGTTTCAAATGGTTCGATTGGTCGAAATTCAAAAACGACAATCCGAATTCTCTTGGGTATGGCGGCAAGGTAAAGGACATCAACGAAGCCGTGCTAAATTGCTCCGAATTCAAGATGACGCCAGACGGCTATGTAGACCCTGAATTTATCATGGCCCACACATACAGTGCCGAAGCTGGAATCATGATGTTGAATATGAAGTACGGTGCGCCTAGGAAGCGTTAAGCTTGTCGTTGTGGTCCTTGGCGTAAGCGTTGTCCCAGTTACTGTCGTCAGTCAGGTTGGTATTGTCAAGACCTACCTCTATTGTAGGAAGTAGCTGGGTCAAATCCATATTTTCGCTATCGAACATTGAAAGGTTCGGGTCTTTCTGACTGATTTCCAAGTGGATGCACGGGTCAACTTCCTTCGGGCCAAATCCCTTCGGGGCGTAGTAGTCCATCAACAGGGTTTGGTAAGAGTTGTCCTGTTTTCCGTTTGGAGTGTTCTTGTAAGGTTCCGATGACATGTAGCAGATGGAAGAGAACTTCTTCATCTGTGCTTCCGTCACCTTCGGGAACTTTGCATAGCATACGCTCGTTGCAATATCGACACACTGGGAAACATCAGGGTCTTTCGTATGGTTGGAAACTGGCGTGTCATAGCCGAAAGACTTGCACTTCGCTATCATCGCATTTAGAGCGGCCTTGGCCCCGACTGAGTTAGGCGGGAAAGGTTCTTTCGCATATTTCTGTACATAGACAGGCTTGCCGAACTTGTCGGTAACGATGGAGCCGTCCTTTGCAATTTTCGGTTCCAATCCGTTATCGCCTTTACCGTAGAACTTGTACCAAATTCGTGCGTACTCGTCGTTGACAGCACGGCCCCTTGAACCGTATGCGGTTGTAGGCTGTCCAGTCTTCTGCATTGCGTTAAACATGATGGTAGCCTGTTTTTCAGGGCTTCGGTAAAGCGATGTTACCATCACGTATTTAACCCCTGCAAGACGGGCAAGGTATGTAATCACGTTCTTTGTCCTAGTTGACATTTCGCCTTCGCTAGCCTTGTTGTCGATAGTCACGTCGGTTGCTGGCGGCAAAGTGGAAGCGACATTCTCGTGGACGAGAACCCTTGCATTAACGAGACCTTTAAGGTTTCTCGAAATCATGTTGATGCGCTTGCAGCGGTTATCTATGCGGGAAAGGTCTGTGCCGTATTCAGGCGCACGGAAACCTACGTATTTGTAGATAAGGTTTGCCTCGTCACAACGACGCTTTCTCATGTCCATATCCAATTCCTCTGGGTTTGTGCCGTAGGTGAGGCGAGAGAGGATATCGGCAATGTAGGTGAAATACTGGTTGGCGAGTTTCTCATCACGAGGAACACCTTCTACCGTAATCGACTTGGTTGAGTTCTTCTGTACGACAACGACCTGTCCGTTCTGGATATACTTGTCGCCTTTGAGAGGAACCATTGATAACGGTTTTGCATAACCGAGATGATAGTACATGCCTGTACGCAGGCAGTAGCTCAAAAATGCAGACGTTGCATAGTTGCCGCTTACATCGCAGGCGAATCCAGATGTTTTCAGGTAGCTCACCAAGGCGGTCTTCACGGCGTCTGGACAGGAATTGTGGCTGAGCATGCCCCAATGGTAGTATGGCCAGTTCTGTGTGTAAATAATCGGGCCCCAAACAGCCATTTGAACATAGCGATAGAACGAGAATCGAATCTGTGATTCTGTCAGGCTAAGTCCTTTGACATCATCTGGAAGGTCGTTGTATGACTTTCCGAGAACGATAGCGTTGGATGCCTTCATGATAAGTTCAAACTGTTCTTCCTGAATACCGCCCTTCACGTCACCTTGCGGTTCACCGTTTTCGTCTACGGTAATGACGGCGAATATCTTTTTAAGAACCATCTCCCTTGTGCTGCCACCGATGTCAAGCGGGATGCCTGCACCGATGTATATGCTTCCTTCCGATTCGTAGATGGTCGGACTCTTCTTAATCTCGTGGTCATATAGGAACGACCAGTCTGGCATGAAGTGGCCTCTCGGGAAGCACGAACCCATGCTGATTGGAAGTCCACCCAAGCCAATAAGGAGGGGCGGGAGAATGTCGATGTCATACGGGTTGATACCCATTGCCGCAGCGTTTGCTGTGTACATGCTTTCTGCAGATGCACCTACTGGGGCAAAGATACCGCTTGCTGAAATACCAGCCTGCAAAGTATCTGTCTTTGCCTTGGTACAGGTCAGGAATCCGTCAAGCTTGTTGATGATTTCTTCGAGCTTGGTTGTCATCACTCCGTAAGTCTCGTTTCCGAGGAAATCCTGTATCATGTCGGATATGGCGGAAGCGAGGGCGCTCATGCGACGCTTGTTGTAGTCGGGAACGGAGTCTCGTTGCCACGGGGTCAGACCGTTGCTTTCGTCGTCGATGTCGTAGAAACCGTGCTTGTTCAGGATTGAGTAGAACGAGCCTTCTCTATCTTTGGTTTGTGCCGCAGCATCGTCGATTGCTGTCTTCAATTCCCCTGTGTAGTGACCTGAAATCATTTCTTTCTTCCTCTAAGGTGGATGATTACGCTACCGTTCTCACCATTGTTCTTGCCGCTATGCCCCTTTCCAACGAACGTATAGTCCATCTGCTTTCCATCGTGCATGAATGCCAATGTGATTTCCTTTTCGATGAAGCCAGTACCGTTGCAAACCGAGCATTTTTCCTGTGGTTCAAGACCACGACCGTTGCAGAAGTTGCAGGCGAGGACTACATCATGCAGGCCGTCCTCTTTGCGTTCGACCGTGCGTACCTTTCCGATACCGTTACAGTGCGTACATTTCCTGAAACGGCTTGCTCCCGTTCCCGAACAGTTGTAGCACAGGCATTTGCGAACGTATTTAATGGTAATCGGACCTGGTTGGAAGAGCTTTTCGTTGCTCATCCTGATGGTGCGGATTACGTTCCTTCCCCGCTTCTGGTATTTCCTGTCAACAGGCTTCTTGTGGAAGTTCTTGCAGATGTTGCATTCTCCGAAAAGCTTTGACCATAGGGTGAAATCGGAGTTGTTCTGATGTTCACGGTCGTATTTCTTGCGGAGTTCTTCTGTTTTTATGAGGTTGTACGCTTCGGTAAGTTCCGCCATCTTGTCGGAAGTGTCCGTTCCAGAACGGTCTGGATGGTACAGTTTTGCCAACTGGTGGTAAGCGGTTTTCACCTGTTCGTCAGTGCAATCTGGCTCTATTTGTAGTACGGTATACGGGTTCATTTTATGCCTCTTTTTCATTCAATAGTTTATATTCCTTGCGGCAAAGCATTCCGCCACATTATAAACTATGTTAGAATAATGCTGGATTGACTATGAATACAAGAATGATTGCAGAAGCGACGGACAAACGCAGGAAAGCCAAGCGTAAAAATGGCGGAACAGCGAAGTTTGTGCCGACCTTTGGTTTTGGCAAGCGTAACTTTGCGGGAGCTTGGACTTCTGGACGAGCATACGGCCCCATCTTTCCTATGGGTATGGGCTGGGGCGAGATGTCAAGCGTACCTGGGGGCCCGTGCGGTGACGGTACGATTGCTGCTGATGCATCTGGTGCAGGTGCAGCAATGGAAGCCGTCGAGGACATCAAGAATGATGACGAAGACTTGATGATTAGCGACAAGGATAAGCTCATTTATGCACTCCGTGGAATCATAGAGAATGCCAAGGTTGCATACGAGGCTGTTACGGGTGTTCCGTACGACGAAAAAGACGATGTTCCTGAACCAAAAGATGAAGAGCCAGACGAACCTAATGAACTTGATGATGAGGAAGGTCCTGACGAAAACGCTAGTGATGACGACTAAGTGGGAAGGTTATGGAAGATACGGACGCCCTACAAAAGCGTGAAGCTGATATCCTGCAAGAGCAAGTGTCAGACGTTTACCAGAAGACGTTGCTGAGTATTCCAGCATCGGTTACCTCGCTTTTCGATAATTCAAACCAAGAATTGAATATCGATAGTGAGTTTTTAACCGAGTTTATCAGGACATTCAGTGGAAGTAGGCTTGATAATGTCACGTTAAGTAATTCATCTGAGGAAAGTCGCCGTAAAGTGCTGCAACTTTTCAAGGCGATAGAAAGGGACCTGTTTAATACTCGTAACAGTCCCGTGGATATATCGGATTGTTCAGGTTACAAGAATACCCTTAAAACGTACCTAGCGGACAGAAAGGTAAATGATGCTATTTTGAACGATGCGTACTACACTGTCCGTAACATGGCAGGTAAAGACCCCGAAGCCGCTGCTCTTGTGCAGAAGGTGAAGGAAAAAAGAGACCAGATTCGTGCTTACATGAGAACCCCGACTGCGAGATATTCGTACACACGTAAAGAAATACTCTCGCATTTTGTATCTACTGGTATTATCAAGAAAGTTAAGAATGAAAACAGGTGTGACGACTATACATTAGTACCTGATGCCATTATAAAGCGCCCGACGGAAGTCGAGGAACTGATGAATGCTTTTACACATGTTCTTGAAAGTGCAAAAGATGTTTCTGACGCAGAGTTTAGTGACTGGGTTGGCCAAATTACCGCAGATGCGTATAATGTCGGACAAGATTATCTTGAACAGGAGAATCCGAATAACTCTGATGTCAAGGCTGCAGTCGAGGCTTGTGAAAGGGTTGGTTACCTTAGCCAAGAGAAAGGCGACTTGCTGTGGGAAAACACAGAGAAAGATGAGGAAGCACATTTGGATGTGACCGCTGACCCATACATGAGAATCATTTTCAATATGATTCGTGATGGTAAAGTGTCCAAGGATAAGGCTGGCCCGATAACGGTAACTAACGTCGATGCGATAACACCAGACGATATTCTCCATATTTATAATAACGTCAAAACATCATTGTTTGCACTAGGGCCTAAGGGGTCTACCGCAGAAAATGTTCCAGTAGAGTTTGATGCGAACTTTGATAGACGCATGAACTTGTTGAAGCCGTATATCGATTTCCTGTACAGTGATGAGTTGAAACCAGCTATAACTAAGCCAGATGTGGAAAAGAGGGTTCGTTCAAATATAACGGATAGCCGCAAGAAGCTTGCTGCTGCCTATATATTGATGAAGTCTGTCCATGACACGTTTAATGAAACCCTAATGCAGTATTCGAAAACCGATACCGTAAAGGGCGAGCTTACGATTCCGTCATACCAAAAGTTTACATCTTCAATTAAGTCAAATTGTAGCATCTTTCCCAAGTCTGACATTGACTTGCAGTTTGTGTTCAATGCCCTAGGAATGTTCACTACGGAGACTGCATATTTCCCGATTGAACAAATCATCCATGAAAACCCGAATTTGTACACTAGGATGTGCCAATACAGGAAAGCTCGTATTGACTCATTTACCTTTGATGCAATGCAGTCGCTCGCCGATAAGAATGTTCCTGTGCAATATATCGGAGAGGAATTTGTCAATCAGTTCAACAGCAATAAATCATTGAGTGGTGTCGCATCTATTGACGGTGACGGTGAAACACTGAGTCTGTCAACGATGATGGGACCGATGCAGTTCCTCAATGTATTCAATGCTCTATCTGACGGCATAGCGTATGCTGCACAAGATAATGTAAACGATAGGATAACTGAGTACAGACTGTGGTCGATGCTGAAAACGCTTGCTAATAGGACACCGAAGACGTTGGGTCTTGATATTAAGCATGAATTTATGAACGTCGCCCATGCACAAGATGACTTGCAGTATAGACTGCATCTTGCCGTAAAGGCTGGGGTTGTTGTGAAGGGAAAAGACACGCATCACTTCTCAGGCAATTTTGGTACGGTTGTAAATGGGGTTAATGTACAGGCTAGACGTAATAACATAATCATGGAGTCGTTATACAAATACGTTTGCGGAGTGTTTTTTACTAAGGCAAACGAGGTGTTTCATAATAAGGTCCATATGAATATCCTTACGAATTATTTCGAAAGGGTCTTTGCCATAGCGAAGGAATATAACCTCGCGTTCTATAAGCAGCATGCTGAGAAATTGGGCTGCTCGGATAAACACTCGACACAGATTATTACGATGCTATCGCCATTTGTAGGAGGATAAAATGCCAGCTAGGTTGGAACTATATAAATATACAGGAAAGGACGGAGACTTCGGTACTCATGTAGAAACGCTTGGCCTCAAACGCATCGACTCATGTGTTCCTTCGGTGTATTCTGATGAACACTTGAATGGAGAAACAAAGCCTTCGGATGACGCTAGCGACTGTTCTACATACTGCATTTACAGACCAGACGACCCTGAATGTAAGGCATATTCTTTCGAATGTGTTTTCAAACTCGTGTTGAAGGACCCGCCTGACGTTCAGTTGAGCAATGTTCGTATTTACCCTGTCGGACCTCGACCCGAGGAACCAGATACGGCTAGGCTGTATATCGGAAACTCGGTGGAATACCATCAGCCGACCAACACCAAGTCGGTGATTGCGGTAAACGATATTTGGAATTACAGTAAAGACCACCCGTTCTACTTGACTGTTGCGGGAAACAGCGGTCAGATGCTTGACTATCGTCTGACGAACACTTCGTACAATGTCGAGTGGAAGGACTATGGTTATGGAAACGTGATGGTTATGAACGGGGTGCGTCAACCGATGATACCTGTTCCTAACAAGCAGGACGGAAGCCCCGTGAAGATTACGTTCTTCAACCACACGTTCATGCCGACTGAGGCTGACTTCATCAGGTTTATTGACCCAGTGACTGGCATCGACATGACGAATGACAAGGAATTTGTTATTGACCGTGGCGTTGCAGAGCATAATGTTCAGTATCTGACGATTTCGGTGGACATGAAGTTCATGCTTGCCCACCCGAAGGGTATCATTTACCATATTCCGCAGTTCCCGCCTGCAACGGGTTACTTTATCTCTTGGGCATTGTTGCCTTCTCAGGCCGAACCAGGCGGAAAGGTTACTGACAAGCTGGTTGAGACGGTTGATGTACAGGTTAAGTGCGGCCCTCACGGTCACCCTGAATACTACCTGAACGGAGCTAGGAAGCCGATGCTTACCCTCGCCCCAGGTGTCATCTACCATTTTATCAATCATAACGGTGCTCGTTTCCCGATGAGGTTCATCAAGGATTGCCGCATCCCGAACGCAGCCGATGTGAATAACATAGCGGTTGACGGGGTGACTGTAATCAATGGTGGTACAGACCAAGAGGAAATCTTCGTTGACCCAGAAATCACCTTGAAGCACGGAGCCTGCATCAATGCCTACGAGGCTGTGTGTGAGATGAATATGGGTAATTCCGCATTTGTCCACCCGATTTGCATGGTCGGAAACTACAATATCTGCCGTCCGATGGGTTCTATATACAACCCGATGCTTGCTGGCGAGACGGATTACGTCTACTTGCAGCTCGAAATCGACGGTAAGACCAAGCCAGGTTACTGTGTTCCTGACATTAAGATAGAATATGATGAGAATTAATTTTTAACAGCTGATTAAATACTATAAACTATGTGTATAATGAATCGTTTTACGAGGAAGAAAATGTCTAACGAGAAAGAACAAAAACCAACGGTGCTTGAAGCAAATCTAGCTTTCGATGCTTCGCCCGCTATGTTTGAGTCAATTATGGCTGAAGGTCCAATCAAGTACGGACTGGACGACGACGGTATCGACATGATTACTACCCCAGAAGGTGATGAGGTTGTAGACCCTCGTTCCATCATGGATGTTAATGTCAATGCCCCTGTGCAGTCTGGTGCGAGGTTCAATTCAGACGTTGACCCAATTTCCCAAGAAGAAGGCGACCGCTACATGGAGCAGTTCCAAGACTACATCGAGAACATCCATAAGTTGGAAATCAACGACGATGACATCGATGTTGCTGGCGCAACCATCCAGATGTTGAACAATACCCAGCAGGATATCGCTGGTTACATCCGTCAGCAGATTGCCGACGCTACTGCTCGTCTCAGTCAGCAGAACGTCAACCCTGCACAGCCTGATGGTGTTGCCGCTGATATGACTGGTGACGACCGTATCCCTGCCGACGGACAGGGCGGAGAACTTGGTGGTGAAGCTGGTGCCGACATGGGCGGTGAAATGGGTGCCGAAGGCGCACCTGACCTTGGCGACGAAGGTTTGACCGAGCTCGATACCACTACGCATCTCACCCCTGAGGAAGATGCTGGCGATGCTGGTCTTGGCGACATCGACATGGGTCTTGGTGACTTGGGTGGAGACTTGGGTGGCGAACCTGCTCCTGAAGCTGGTGCTGACGATGGCCTTGGCCTTGAATCCGAACCTGCTGCTCCTGCTGGTGAGGAAGCTCCTGCTGAACCCGCATCCGAGGAGCCGTCCGCAGAAGGCGACGATTACGACCCGTTTAGCGACCTAGACCTTGGTGATGTTGGCGGAGAAGAGGCACCTGCTGGTGAGGAAGCTCCTGCTGGCGAAGAGGCTCCTGCTGGCGAAGAAGAGGCTGCTCCTGAAATCGAACCCGTAGGCTCTGATGAAGGTGCTGATACAGGTGAAGTTGAGCCCTCTGACGCTGGCGAAGAGGATGAGGAAAAAAAATCTGAACCTCTGACCGAATCAGTGAACCTAAACAAGTTTCGTCTTTGTGTCGAATCTGTGATGGACAGTTACGACAAGCTCTGTAAGCGTCGTGAAGCCCAAGCCAAGTGCGAGGCTATCGTGAACGCTGCTAACAAGAAGATGATTGCCGAATCTGTACAGCAGAAGAACATCAAGGCCCAGTGCGAAGCTATTGTCGGTGCCTATCGTCAGGCAACTGGCAAGAACAAGCTTAGAGCAAAGCTGGAATCCATTGTTGGTAAGTACCGTCAGCAGAAGATGCTTGCGGAATCCGTTGCTAGCAAGGATGATATTCTGAGACAGAAATGCAACGCAATTCTTGAAAGCGAAAATCGCTTTAACAAGATGAAGGCTCAGTGCGAATCTATCGTTAATGACTTCCGTAAGGCAGAACAAACTGCAAATACGGCAAGGGCTATTATCGATAGCTACAAGCAGAGCCTTGTCTAATCAAGACTGCCTAGATTTNNATCTCGTATGATGACATCAGGGACAACTTGTTAACCATCTTTAAGGCTAAGGGTGGTAAGCTCGCCGATTTCAGTACCTCGTCATACGGAAGAATGATGATTGAACTTTTCTCTGGCGTTGCCGACCTAATGGCATACTACGGAGAAAGCTCGTTCAACAATGCTTTCCTTGAAACTGCTTACAACACGCCTGCAATCTATGCGGGTGCGAGAATGCTTGGTTACAGCATCCGTAGACCTGTTCCCGCAAAAGCGGCTTTTGCAATACAGACAAAGAAGACGGGCATTTACGGAAAGATTAAGATTTTCATTCCGATGGGAACCCAGTTCAGTATCGGAAGCAGCATCCTTACTGCCGTCACCGATTCCGAGTGGGAATACGATAGAAACAACGACCCTGATGAAACTGGCCTTTTGAAACTTATCTCTGGAAACTGCGTTTGTGCAGAGGGTTACTTCAAGGAAACGGTCTTTGTGTCCAACGGCACTCAGAACCAGACATTCTATCTTGTAGATGGCGGATTTAGCGACTATTTCGGGGAAAACGACCCCAACTATTCAGAAGACCACAAGTTTGAAAGCAGAAAGAACACGTTTACGAGCGTCACCACTGATGCTTCACTTGTAGATAACTTTGATAGCACCGATGCCATCAACGGAAATATCTACTGGAGAATTTCCCGTAGAGGTTTCATTGACCCTGCGTTGGAAAATAAGGTAAACGACATTGAAGCTTTTGTTGAGGGTGAAAACTCGACGACGAACTATACGGTTTTGCTTGAAACCGCAAACGACGGAAGCGTACAGGTGAGGTTTGGCGACGGTTTGAAATCCGCTATTCCTTACGGAGAAATCAAGGTTCATTACTTCTACACCAACGGTGAAAGGGGAAACCTTATCAACGTTGTTGGAACGAAGATTAACCCGTACAAGTCCAACATCCATATTCGTAACGAATATGAGAACGAATCCGACATCAAGTTGGATGACCTGAGCTTCGCTTTGACGAGTGACGTTAGGGGCGGCCTTGACATTGAAAGTATTGACTCCATCAAGAATAACGCTCCGTCAATCTATTCTACTTTGGATAGATTGGTGAACAAGCTGAGCTACCAGATATTCCTCAGCAGGTATGCCGACATCAAGTATGCTACGGCATTTGGCGAGGATATTCTGAACACGAAACTTCCAGACGGAACGCTTGACATCAAGTACATGAACCAAGTCAGGTTTACCGCAATCAAGGACCTTTACAGGTTGAAGGATGACAAGTATTATCCTACCGCACCTGACGAGTATTTCCTATCTGGTTTCAAGGTTAATGGCCTGATGTATATCTGGCAATACGATAACCAGAAAATGCCTAACAAGACTTGTGCATACAAGTTTAGGGATGCTATGGAAGCCGCTGTTCAGAATGTGGCTGAAGCTATGGCTCTTACCCGTGGTGGTACGGTTGCTGAAAACAAGCAGATGCTGATGAAGGCTATGCCTACTGGACAGTCGTTCCAAGACATCATTACTCTCCCGTATGTCGATACGGTGTTCGGAGCGAAGGTTACCCCGTATGACTTTGTTGAAGTCGGTAGTGAAATCGACAGTATCATGAGGGCTTTGAATCGTCGTGGAATGATTACGGTTGGCGCTGGTTACCACATGTATGTGTACCCAGTCGTTCATAACTACAATATCAAGCTTGAACTCATCCTGTATCGTGGTAACAATTTCAGCGACATCAAGGAAAAGCTGAAATACACGGTGTACAAGTATCTCAAGGACAATACCGATTTCAAGACTGGAATTTACAGGTCGAGGATTGCATCCTTAATCCATACTTTCCCTGAGGTCGCTGGCGTGAATGTTACATTCGAGGCGGCAAACGACATGTACGATGGTTTGGATTTGACTGACTTGACATGGATGGGTGATGCAACGAGCGAGTACATAACTTCTGGCTCTATCAGCAAGGAAGGGTTCAACATATCGCTTGGTTACACTCATCATGCTTCTGGTCATCAGTCCGTTACTGAGACACTCACATTCCCTGTTCCGTCACAAACGGAAATCGGTGGGCTTATCTCCGCTTACTACAAGCAGTATCTTGCGACAGCGGAAAGCGGCAAGTATGTCATCAGGGAAGGCATCAACGAGGATGATGTAGACAAGTTTGTTGCCTATATTTGGGACCTTTTGATGCAGTCTATGTTCAAGTCGGTTTATGAGGAGTACAAGAAGGCTCGTGGAACGGGAGACCTTGAACAGGCTAACAGGTATTATGATGTGATTGATGCAATCAAGGGATGGACGATAACTAAGGAAAACAAGTTGGCGTTCATTGATACTGACGTTATCACTTCGATGAAGGAAATGAACGGCAATTTCATGTACGACTACATCCGCTACGGATTGGAGTATGTGAAACTCGTTAGAAACATCCTCTTGTACAAGGTTGCAAAGAGCCTTATTGACAAGGACGGAAACATCACGAACTATTCTATGGACAACGAAATTGTCCAGTGCGAGATACATCCCGAGGATATCACGATTTCCTATGACAGGGAAATCTAAGGGGCGAAAATGGCAAAGAATCCTATTGCAGTAAATGATGGCGGACTTTTCCGCTTCGTAGATTTCATGAACTATGTCCCCGACTTCTTGAAGGAAGAAGAGGACGTTGTTACCCTTATGCAGTTGTTCAGCGATTACCTGAACAACGCTTACAGGAACCTCGAAGATTCGACTAGGTTTACGTTCAATTATTTTGCTACCGAGAGCACGGCAAAGGAACTCAAGAACCGTATCGACGAGTTCGTGAAGAAGTTGGCGGCCTGCGATAGCAATAACCTTTATGTGTATTACCTGTCGTTGCCGAGAACCAATGCGACGTACAACACGACAGATGCTCTGGCATACATCAAGAATGCGATTTACTACGAAGGCGAGTTTAGCGAAACTATTCCTCTGGATGTGTTCAAGAACATGATGAAGGGAAACAGTAGCGGAGACCCGTCGCAGGATGGTGATGTAATCTATATCCAGTATAAGGACAATAGCGTTTATCCGTATTACATCAACAAGGCTGATAACCTGTTGGTTCTTGACCCTATGCGTACATCGCAGGACCCGTTCAAGAACACGCTTAACACGATGATTAACGGCGCCCCTCGTGTAATCAAGTTCATCCCGAAAGATGTCAGCGAGGCGGTTGTGTCCTATGTGGGGCAGATTAACAACGCCAATGTGTACAGCATCAAGTTCGATGTCACCATTAACGAGGTGGAGAACGCTCCGTCGAGATACAGGACGGAAATAGGTAAGGACACAATCGACGTTGACCTGTACGAATACCTTGAAAATCCTGATTATGTTTTCATTGATAACGCCAACCATGACAAGACGGACATTTTCGCATGGAACGGTGATACTCCAACAGGAATCTTCTATTTCAAGGACTTGTATGATTTCCTGAATGGAGACAATTCGTATATCTACGAATCATATCGTGTTGAAAAGATTGAGTTCATTCCGAACGAAACTAATACATCGCAGGCTAAATATGGATATCTGACTCTTTCAAACGTGGTTAACCTCAATGTCGGTGACACGTTTATGATTGAGAGTAACGAGGTTATCGGTACTAGCGATATTCACGATGTTACCTTGTCTGGTGCATATAGGGTTGAGAACGAGCCTTGTGGAAACGTGTTGAAGATAAGGTTTAATCAGGATATAGACCTCACCCCAGGAGTATCTCATGTAAAGTACATGACGATGCCGAACAGACTGTACAGGTATTCGTTGTCTTATTCCCATCTTGGTTACGACTATTCTCGTGTGATTTCGATAATCGAATGGGACCCAGAGGCCTCCATCAACGCAAATCTAGTAAAGGAAACCGATACTGTATATCCGTATACGACATGGGGTAACAAGAAGATTGGTGAACTTCGGTTCGAGAACATGTACAGTTATGATGAAGACACGGCTAACCCTGATTCTGAATACTATGTCAATGTCAAGCCCAAAAACTTTGTGGACATTCCAGAGAGCCTTGAAATAGAGGCTGGTGAACACTATTATTTCGAGTATCGCTACGATGGTACTGGAACACAGTTGATGCCGACTGATGCTTTTGAGCATGATGGGGTATTTGATAACCCGTTGGCAAGTTATTCTGTATCTGGTGGCCGTTCGTATTTCAGAAAACTTGATGGGCACACTCAGTTTAAGTTCCCTGCGATAGGAGACCATAGCCAACATGACCGAGTGAAGATTAGTGATGCGAAAGCACTTGTTGTTGATGTATATGCAATGAAGGCCGCAATGGGTATCTATACCATTGATGCGGATGACAGCGACGTGTACATGTACAGTGATGTGCGTCCTGATGCAGGTGATATTTGCTTGATAACAAAGGTTGAACTTGGTGAAGACGGACTTACAAAGACACCAGTTTCTGAATTGTACACGATTCAGCAATCTATACTGGCTGACCCTGCTGGTTCAAAGTATCATGTGTATTTTGACAAGAATATACCTATCCTGTCGAACGGAGTGTTCGAGTTTACCTTCTTGAAAGGTCCTGCTGACAAGTCTAGGGCTGTTCTTGGTGAAGTTGATTACGTTGGAAATACTGCAAAGTGCAAATACCGCTATGAAGATATATTCACTGCCGATTACTGGATGCCTGCTGATGGTTCCTATCTGTTGAAGTGTGCATACACGGACGAATTCGGCGATGTGATGCGTATTGTGAAATACGAGGAAGGAAACGGATATCGAATTGGAGACATGATTTACTGGCCCGAAACGAAGTCTGTGTTTCGTGTCGTGAAAACGATTTCAGGTGCAGAGCCTCAGGGTGAATTGAAGGAAAAGGGCTACATTGTCCCTTATATGTACACTGTCGCAGACATTGCAAGAAAGCCGATTTACAATGAGTACATGGAAGGCATTTTCCGTACATCGCAGCTTGAATATGGAGAGTCTGTTGACATTAGCCAGTATGAAAAGTTGAATGATGTTGTGAACAGGTTGTTCATTGAAAAGGCTGATGATAACAGGCTTATCTTCGGCTGGCGTGACAGGGACTTCCTGATGAACATGGCAAGTTACAACACGTCTGGAAAGGCTAGGACGGGTTTCTGTGAATTCTATACAACGTATGATGAAAACGACATTGTATTGAAGAACATGGAAAATTACTCGATTGCCAATACTATCCCAGATGAGGGTGTAACGCTGAAAGGTCTCGCCAATATTCTGGAAGTTACTGCAACGAAATTGATGGCTGTCGCTACTGAGCAAGGAACATATCTCGTGACGGTGACTGCCGATAAACATAATCTTCCTGACCAGTCGAAGGTTAGGATTACAGGAGCGACAAGCCCGTATGATATGTTTGACTTCAACACCCCAGTGAACGAGTTTGATACGATTACGGTTGTTGACCAAAATACTTTCACGTACATCAGGCACTCCGATTACGATGAGCCGAACGTAACGTCTTATGGAAAGACGACTGTAACAGGATATCGTGACATTTACAATCCGATAACTAGGATAGATTACTACCTGTCAAATCCGACAGACGAGAAGTACAAGGCTGGTTATCTGTACATCCACACGGCATATCCGCATGGCTATTCAATCTATACGAAAGTGACTGTGGTGAATGCCCCGACCAATACGGATAATGCTGGCTGGATTGATTCCGTCCTAGGAACCAAGCACAAGGTTGATGTTGTCGTAGACGACTACGTGTATGGAATTAAGCTGGATGCTGTTCATGTTCCTATGGAAGGCAGCCAATGGCTCCATTACGAGACGGGAACATCGGATTCCAACAATGTGTTGGAAAATTCCTATTCGATGGTTTCTCCTGAAGAAGGTGATGTGTTGAAGGTTGGTGATAAGTTCTACAAGGTAGGCATAATGGACTGGACGGAACTCTCGGGAGATACAATCGAGACCCCGTTCTACCTGTATACACACCAGAACATCATGGACATTACTTCTACCAACCCGTCTAGTGCAAAGGGCGATGAGAACCTGATTGAGTCTATAACGTTTGACGGTAACGATACGGTAACGGTAGTGGTTCACGACAGGATGGACTTGGTTGCCAAGAAGAGCTGTGTATATATCAGTCAGGTATATCCGCTTGAATTTGATGGTCGTTTTATGGTAGATACCGTGGTTACTCCTCGTATGTTTACGTACAAGGTCGTTCCTAATAGCATTCCAGAAAATGCTGGCCGTGCGGTTAACAACTGTAAGATGACATGCACCGAAGGAAAGTGGTTCAAGTATCTCGTAAGCGAAGTTATGGTCAACCGTAAGTCCGTATATGAAATCTTCAAGTACGGAAAGGCTATTGTAGATTCTATTGCCGACAAGCCGTCCATAAATTATGTGGAAACCGAAATTCCTCACGAATACAAGGTTGGCACGAGAATAGTCATCTACATAGATGAAAAATACTACAATGCAATCGTTTCTAGCGTAGTGAACGAGAAGGCTTTCCTGTACAAGTTTGCTGACGGAAGTCTTCCAATCGACGTGCTTGGTGGCTATGTGTTCAAGGGTGTTTACATCCCAGAGCAGAACCATATTGACGATGTTGAGCCGCTGGGCCTGTACAAGCAGTATCTGAATTGCCTGAACGCCGAGTATGACTTTGAGGAAGGCGACATTGTGTTTGCAAATGACAATCTCCGTGACGACATGCCGAAGAGGTATATTGCCAAGAAGGGTCTATGGACGCCTTGTTCAGAAAAGCGTATCATGAAAATAAAGAATCTGGACCTCGACAGGTATCATAACAACGAATGGGACAGTGCTAATGCGGGCGAGGCGATTGACGAGTATGTTTACCGCCCGTATACGTACCCAGAAGTGGAAAAAATGATTGCCGAGGATTTGGATAACGGAATCTCGTCCTACATAATGCCGTTTCATATCAGAAGCTACAACTTCTCCAGCCCGTATGTTGAGAACCTTGATACTACCGAACAGCCGATGCCGCAGTTCAACTCGAAGCACGACTATGCGTCTGTTGCACCTCGGTACGACATGGACGAAAAGTTCAAGGGAATACCTGATATGAAGTATCCTCTTGTCGAAAAGCTGGAACGTCTCATTTATTTGCGTGACGCTACCGTAATCGACTATGACCTTATCGGATATCTCGCAAGGTTCATGGGATATGACATCACTGACGCTAAGAACGACGTTGATGCCAACCGTATGTACTCTACGAGGGAAGCCCGTGAGAAGGCTGTGAGGGAAACCGTTTCCAACCTTCCGCAGTATTACACCTTGGGTGGAACAAGGCCAGGTCTCGAAATGCTCATGGAGACATTCGGTCTTGTCGCCGAGGTCATCACGATGTGGACTGATGTTGACCGTCCGTATGACGAGCTTATCGAAGAAGACCAAGTTCGCATTCGTGAAGATGCCGATTACGAGGAAGGCAAGATAAGCAAGTGGGTCCCGACCCCGCACGTAAAGGTCAAGTTCCGTAGCGATGCCAACTTCGACAACGGTGTTGTAGGCGAAGAGAAGGTTAGCACCTTGATAAAGAACATCAAGTGTTTCAAGCCTATCCAAGTTGTGTTCGATGATTTCATCAAGTACCTTGACCTTCCTCACGGGAAAATATATGTTAAGGGTGTATCGTTCACTAACACGGGTAAGACCGACGTGAACATGAACTACAATATTGATGACACCGAAGCAGATATGTGTGGTAATATATGGGACAAATGAGAGAACATTACCTGTATGATGCCTTGGTCGTGACGAACAAGGTAGACCCTGAACTGAGGGGAGGCGTGCAGGCTAGAATCATTGGTGAAACTGATGAGATAGACGACGATGCTCAGTATTTCGTCCGTCCTGACATGACGTGCCTTAATGCCGTCCCAGAGAAGGGATATTACCTGAAAGTGTACTTCATTGACGGGGACATTGCTCAGGGAAGGTATGTTGCGGTTTCTCCTTCCAAGGATGGATTCCTTGATTACAACTACACTGCCAAGAACTCGTACCCGAACGTCGCTGTATATAACCTAGGTGGTGACGGTTTCATGAGGTACTACGATAGGGCGAAGCAGATGAGTACGATAGATTGTCCAAATGGTGGTCATATCGTATGGGATGGGGAAAGCAAGATACTGATGACAAGCGACAAGGCTTACACAAATGCTGGAACGGGTGCCAACAATAACGAAGGTGTTCCCGAGCATGCGGTATTGACCGAGGCATCGATTGACATCTTTACTGCAATGCCTGTCGGAAAGGGAGTCCTTAATCAGGGAAGTGAGTATCTGACCATTCCTCATGTGTCGGCAAAGACCATTGAGGCTTACAACAACCCGACTGCGGACAACAAGACCAATGAACCGTCTGTAATCGTCGAGGGCGACCCGAGTGCAACATTCCTTCCAATCAACGATGCAAATGGAAAGAAGGTTGATGAGGTTGAACTGTCTCTGACTAGGAACTACATTTCACGGTATGACAAGAAGATTGATAAGATTATCATTGGCATAAGCGATTCCAAGACATTCCCAGAAATGGCTGACGAGTTTATGAAGGATGGCTCACAGTCGAGCGCCCATTACCTAGTTGGCCAGATAGAGGGTGACCCTGAAATCGCATCTGAAAAGCCTAATGCTTTGCTGAACAATTCTGGTTTCTTGCAGTTCGTGCAACTTGACCAAGATGCGTATTATGCTAGCGGCGTAGAGTACAATGATGAGGCGGCAAACAAGAATGCCGTATCAATCGTGCTTGTCGCATCGGAGAACCCGCTGTCTCCGATTGGTTCGTACTCGACGTATCAGAAGTCTATGGTGAAAAAGCTTATTGCACACATCAGGGCCGAAGCCAAGGATGATACCATTCCAGTAATCAACGCAAGCGATTTGGATGGACGGCCATCGTTACCAAAGATGACTGTAACATTTGAATAAAGAAAATGCCGAACAATGTTCGGCATTATTTGTTACATGTAGAGATTGATTAACGCTTTTTAGCCCAAGGGTTGCTACGTCTCCTACCAGATTCGATTGCGGCACCGTTAGACTGTGTCATTATTTCGGCTCGCCTGTTTGCAATCTTCTTGGCTTGCTTCTTCTTTGTATCGTCTACTACCGTGGTCAATTCGGTAGCTTCGCTATCGCTTAACCCAATCGTGGGAACGAATTCAATGAAGTCGTTGACTGCCTTTTCTACTTCGTCAAGCTTACTGTCATTAGGGAAGCCCAATGTCTTATCTTCGGTAGTTTCTCCTTCATCAGTGTTGGTCGGTTCATCCGCTACTTCTTCACCACCAAGTTCATCTATCTTGTTGGCGATTTTCGTATCGTCGATAAATCCTCCTTCATCGTTAAAACCGATGCTAGTGTCTTCTTGTTCTGCATCGAGTTCTGCATCATCGGCAAAGTTGTTGAACATATCGCCAACAAAGAAGTTGATTTGCTTTGCGATGGAGGCTACAGGTGATTCATCGGTTGGCGAGGATACATCTGATTTATTGGCGAGTGAGGCACTTTCTAGTTCAGATTGGTACTTGTCCTTGATTTCTTCAAGAAGTTGTACAACTGCTGGACCTACGTCGATAACACTCAGCGTTTTATCAAGACGGGATTCGTCGTATGATTTGCTGGTGTACTTCTCAGCAAGATATGTTTCTGGATTAAAATCATTGAATTTATTGATTATCCAATTGATGAATGAGTAGAGATTATCTACGTCGCTCGGGTCACACTTGCCGCTAGCGAGCAGTTTCGGGGCAACCTGTATATACGTGTTTGCCAGTTTGGTTCCTACCGTCGATTCGTGAACTTCTTTTTCAGAAATTGGGGCACCGACGTTCTCTTGGCGGTATCTATCCATTTCGATATCATCTCGTTCTTCACCACGGGTCAGCGTATCGAAATCGGTATCTGGGTCAGGCATCGATTCGACATCGGTGTACTCCTCATTTCCGTCGATGATATTCAAATCGTTGTCGTATTCAGGGTTTTCCTCATCGTAATTGTCGGAGAGGGCGCTTTCGAGACATGCCTTGGCTAAATCAGTCAATACTTTACACTCTGGTGTGGGTATTCCCATGTGGGAGACAGATTCGGTAAACAGTTGAATTTTGTTGGTCATGAACATTCCTGTGTCAATTCTGAATATAGTTTATAAGGGGCATGAAATGATGTCCGTGACACATTATAAACTATTGGTGTATTTCAGAGACTATCGATATGGCAGCGAAAACACAGATAACTAACAGAGGACTTGAACTAATGGCTTCTTCATCTAAGGCAACAGGCCAGCACTGGTGGCTTGGATGGTACGCTCTTGCGTATGTGCCCGATGAATTGCAGGAAGAGGAAGGTGAAAAGCTCAAGCCTACGATGACGAAGCTGACGGAAGACGGTGATATTATCTATAACATCTTCCAAGGCGATATGAATGGTGATGGCTACCAGACGACCAAGGCCAGTTCAAGATTCAAGTCCGTAAACTACGACAGCAACATCAAGAAGAACTATCGATATGTACTCGATGAGTCTGGAAGGAACAACCTTGTTACATTCGTCGATGGCAAGCATGGCTTGAAGGGCGCATGCGTTTACAAGGGCGTTCAGGTAGTTCCGTCCAGAGACGATAATGAAATCGGTCATGAGAATTCCGCAATTCCTCTGCCCGCTCCGTTGCTGTACACTGGTGTAAAGGCTGTTGGCGAAAAATGGTCTACGACGGGCATGAATATCTTCCTTGGTTCTGGAAATGACAGTATCGAAAATTTCTATCCTGTTGAAGAAATTAATGTTGATGGGGAAAAACGGAAGGTTCCGAGGGTTTCCACAGATTTCCGTAACTATGAGGGATATCGGAACGGTCTTCCATTGGTCGATGCAGGTGATGGATATGAATATGGACTGGATACGATTACAGACGCAGAAAAAAAGGTTGACGAAGATGGCTGGTTCCCTTCTGTAAACACGTATACACAGGAAGGTGAGACGGATATGGAAGAAAACTACAACCAGTATTGCTATCAGTATTGGAAAGTCCTTTCTATCTCTAACTTCAACAAGTATTGCGCCCCAGTCAATGCCGCTGGCCTCCTGTATGACGAAAATACGGGTTGCCGCAACATGGCTAAGGCTACGAAGTATTTCCCGATTAGTGACTACTCCGTAACCAGCACGGCAAAGACTGCTGACAACGAGTATGCTACTGGAATTAAGCTCAAAGTCCAGTTGAAACTTAACGGAAATGCCGAGGATGGTTCTTATTTCAAGGATGTTGAAACTGGCTCTGAGGGAAATGTAGCAACATTGAACCCGTCGCCGACCGAAGATGAACAGGCCCTGTTTAACACACAGCAGGTTTCATTCAGGTTCAACCGTATCGGTATCTACGCTGTTCCGATGAGACAGTATGGCTGCTCTGGTGATGAGGGCGAGATGAAGGCCCAGTTCCAGATTGACACCGAGGCTGAACCAGTATTGTTTGCAGTATGCGAATGGGATAGCCCAGTCACTTTGAGTGACTCTGGCGAAGGATTGTCTGAATTCCAGTCTGACATCTTCATCGACCTCTCTGCTGCGGTCGAGGATTCTTCTGTAATCCGTGAAAGCGCCGTGTTCTATAACCTCTACGAGGATGACGCAATCGACTGGTATAAGAACCAGCTGGTGGCAAACGCTTCCATTGCAGAAGCCCTTGTCAACATGCAGATTGAGATGGGTTATCTCCGTGACCAGAAGAACGCAAAGGCTTGCTGCCCTAAACAGGAAGCTATACAGCAGAATAAGAAGTCTTATACTGGCCTGAGAAACTTGGTCGATGCAAATGACTATGATTCCAACTCGGTTAGAAACCGACTGGCTCAGGAAGAAGGCAAGGCTGTACCCGCAGATTACTCTGACATTATCAGAGGGGTGACTGCAATCGGATATCCAAATACTAATGGTTTTAATCCTTCGTTTGTGGCAAGAAAGGGTGTATCGGGAAGCAGTGCTGTATATTCTGTAGGTAGCGGTCTATGGCCAAATTCTGGACGGCCAATTACGTATGAAGACGCCTTTATTGATGACCGAGAATATGAAGATTTAGTTCCGAATTTTATGGATGGTTCTGCGGATGCCGCTACTCGAATTGGAAAGTTGTGGGTTCGTACAAAGTTGTTCTTTGAAATGTTCTCGTTCATTGCGCCGAGCAATCAGCAGAATAGCTTTGTGTATGATTATCCTGATAGTAGCGATACGAATGAATATCATAACGTAACCAACGATGTTATTGATTACTTTGGTTCAGGAACTGATATTAGACATAAATCGATGTATAATGTGCCAAAAGTTACTGTAACCAAGACCGCATCTGGACTTTCTGTTGAGGATGGTTCTTCAACAACTACTACGCTTCCTAGTGACTTGAATAGTGTAACTGAATTTGCTAATGAGGTTAACCGTTCGCTTGAAAACTACGAAACTAAACGAATTTATGTAGCGTATTATACTCAGGGCACGACTACTCGTACGTTTGGGTATATGTTTAAGAGAATCACAGAAATGACTCTCCCAAAAATTCAGCTGTACAAGATAAGCACAGAGGTATATTCAAATATAAATCAGCAGTTGTCTGAAACTGGATGGAGAATACCGTCAAAGTCTGATTGGCAAGCTATTCTGGATGAGCAAAGTAGTAATCCTGCAAAAACAAAGGAAAAAACAAAGGAAATTCGAGCAAGTTCTAAATGGACAGAGGCAGGCGGAACTGGTAGTGTATATCCGCTAGTCGGTGGTGCAACAGGTAGGGGAGGTACAAGCATTGCGCCATCAGATAAACCTATAATCTATCTGGCGATTGCCGATGATGTAAACAATGTCGTTGTGTTTGATGGAAGCACGTTTGCGATTATTCCGACTCCATCATTCCAAGAAAGTGAATCGGGATTGGATTATGTGAGCATCCTTTGCGTGGCAGATGCAATAAAGGTATCTGATGGAATATCTAAGTATAAGCTAGGATATGACTCATATGCCCTAATGGAAGGAAGCATCAGCGAAGGAAACCACAATTTCAATGCTGGTGAGAACAGTTCTATTTTTGCAACAGCAAACTACAATAGCATATTCGGAGGAATGTATAACAAAGTCAGTAACTCTGACCATAATGCTATATTGAACGGCAATCATAATGAGGTACTTGGTGCTGTATATTCCGTTGTATTTGGACAAAATAACATTGTTCAAGAACATGATGCTACAAATGGTGGTGTTCCATCATGTCGAATGCTGCTTGACGGAATAGGCAACGTGGTCTCTGGTGGTGCTACATCTGCTATTTTTGCTGAGTTTAGCAACATAGATAATGCGTACCAGTGCAGTATTATTGGCGATAAGAATGATATCCGTAGTGCGTATAACTCACGGTTCCTTGGGCAATACTCGGATTCTGACGGTAGGTTAATCTTTTCCGATATGATTGGTTATAACGTGCATCATATGCCCCACCTATACATGAGTAGAGCTACCTTGACGTATGACCATATGAGCACGTTGCCATCTTCATTGCAGTATGCAACTTCTGTGTCGTTGTTTTACAGTGAATTGACGGGAAGTTCGATACATTTCTGGAAGAAAACAAATGATTCAACTGACAGCACGCAGATAGTTTACAGCCGTATTTGTGCAGGCGGAGGCACCGCAGGTGTAGCTAATACGTTTGTCTGCTATTCGGACATCTTCGCATGTAGCGATGCTCGCATACAAGCTAGTTGGGTTGAAGAAAAGACGTTGGAATCTGTTGCTGTTAGGTACAGTGCCCTTAGAATGTCTGATTCTAGTATAGCAAGCTACTATATAGATGGCACGATTGGTCGAAGCGATGTTAATTTCTGTGATATCTCACTGGGTCAGACATTGGTGCAACTGAGTGAAAGCAATGGGCTCGCTATTCCACATAAGTTCAATTATGGTGTGATGAAATTGTCTTATTCGATAATTTCAAGATGTGATAGTTCGTATGTTTACGAGTCTGGTTCTCAGCATTATCTGACATCTTCACAGATGCATTATGCTACGTTGATTGGTCAGATGGTAACGCTCTCGTCTAGCTACATTCGTAACACCCATATCTATGGTTCTCTCAGCCTGCCTGCTGGCACGTTGGACAACCACATCATCTTGGGTGGTTTGGATGGAACTATGGTAGGCGCTTATCAAGCAAGCTCTTATATTTCCGACTTCGGTTCTTATATCATGAACACCAGCCATCCATATCCAATGATATGGTCTTTGGGCGGTATCGGCATGTATATGAACAAGATGGTGCTTGGAAATAAGGGTGTAGACGGTGTTGGTGACCCGAAGGTTGGTGATGTTCTTACAGTTGTAGGAGTCGAAGGCAATATAGCTACCGTTGCTTGGATGCCAGGTGGCACGAACGGAAAGTTTGGAACAATCAATTTGGAAGTGACGTTCAAGTGTGCTAATACTGGATGGGCACAGGGTGCAGGCGGCGAATATGCAATGAACCTGTGGGCTCTAAGAGACACCAGTAGGCAAGATTGCGTTGTTCTAAATGGTGAGAATATTGCTAATAGTGGCAATGTGGTTGAGACCATGAATGGACGCCTTGGTAATAGCGATATTAAATTCAAGGTTGATGGTAATGGCCTGTTGGTACTTGAAAACACGGGTAGTGACACCTATATGATTTCGGGAAGTGCAGCTTGCGTCGAAGTATCTAGGACTAATGTCAACGAACCGACGAGTTCATCGTATGGCTGGAATATGTGGGATAATGATGACTTTATACCGATGCCTCTTGGGCGTTATTCCGCTGTATTGAATACGGATAGTAATGTCGGTGCCAACGGTACTTACGACGATATGCTTAGGTATCTCATTTTGGGCTTTAAGACGAGCGATGATGCACAAGGTGCTGGCGAGCTGTGCGGTGTGACATTGAGTACTGACCAAGAGTTGGTATGCAAGTACAGCGTGAATATCAATTATAGGAAGGTGTAATGAAGCTCTGCCAGCTGAACCTGACAACGAAGTGCAACTTCTCCTGTCCAGAATGCCCGACAGGAGAGTGGCACAACTTTGTCGAAAAGCCTCAGTATATTGTGAAGAATGCGGACTTGTTCCGTTTTCTTCGCAAACTGCCGCCTGATGTATGGGAAGTCGAACTTACGGGTGGAGAACCCGCCCTGTATGACGGTATAGAGGAATTGGTAAACTGGCTTGAACTTAACGGTTATCACGGAGAGATAAAGACCAATGGTTCCCGTAAGATTCCTCGTATGGGTTCAATGAAGATGATATCGGCATGGCACAGATGGGACCAGAGGCCGATAGACTACGACATGATACTCATAGTCAAGAACCTGTTCGACCACGAGGCCGAGAAGATTCAGTATTGCGAGGACAACCACATCCCGTATAGGCTTACTGACCGTATTGGAGACTCGCACCCTCGGTACAGGCATGGAATCAAGGGCTACATTGGTGTAAACCCTGCTGGCTCAATCGTACCTTGCCCTAAGATGAGTGCGAATGACTCGATGCCTAGAATATCTGACAAAGAATACACATTGCCAAAGGGGTATATCTGCCCTTGGTGCAAGACAGGACACGACTACGAGGTGTTTATTAAATAAAGCGGGGAAGATTTCCCGCTTTTTTTGATATCTGTTTTAATGTCGTTATATAAACTATATGAGAAAATGATTCCATCATAGGGATTTCAGTATGAACATGCAGAAAATTATGCTTGAAGCCGCCTTGTCTGCTTCTGACAATGAGAAAATCTCTCGCGACAGTGGTAGAACACTGGCAAAATTGGTAAGCTACGTATTCCCTGTAGACGCAAACAAGGTTACTTCGTCGAAGATTCAACAACGGCTGGCACAAGGAGAGCCTGTAACGTTCCAGTGGGCTGCGAATAACTTTAATGTGTATGACACCGAGTTCTTCTTTGACCTTGGCAGAAGCCTTGTGCCGCAGCTGAATGGAAAAAGTTTGTTTTTTGAACATCAGGGTGAAAGGAAGCAGTGGCCTCTTTTGTCTAAGTTGGAGGCTGGTCCAGAATTGTTCGAGGACTTCGCTGAAATGATGGCTCGCAACCTTGTTGCACGTGCTACTAACCATTGGAAGAGCAAGTTTGATGCCAATGGGGTTACCGAAACCAAGCAAATGGATGGTGTAAATGGTATCATTGCGGCAACTGAACCGTATTATAGAAATCTTGAAAAGAAGTTGGAAACCACCAAAAAGTTTATGGAGGACCATAGCAGCTTTACCCCAACTGATGTCTCTACGAGCGATGAGAGGGAAAAGGCTATTCTATGTGGAGCATACCTGTTGTACATGTTCCAAGTAGTTAAGGCGGCTGAAAAACCGATTGACGACGCTACTGGCAAAAAAGAAAAGAAAGTTAGCTTGTCTAAGGGTGCATTTGCTGACGCTAATGCACTGAACGCCAAGTATGACGAGTTGAGGGATTTGGTTCAGAAGTTGGATATTAAGTTGGGCAAGGAAGTGGAGAATCCCAAGTACAAGCCCGAAGATATTACTGAAACTGAGGATGAGCTTAGGGAACAGATTGCCAAGGAAAAGGAACAGATTAGTGACTTGGAAAAATATGCTGGACATGCTTCTCATGTTATCTCTCACAATGCCATTAAGGAAGTTCCAAAGGATGATACAGGAGCCGTGGACAACTGGGGCCATGTGACGAATAAAGGTGAAGATAATAGACTGAGGGTTGTTGACCCGACTAGGGTGACTTCTGGAATCCTGTCTGAACTCAGGATGTATCCTAGGTACGTGATTGACGTGTTGAGACTGCGTCTTGATAGCGACAAGGCGAAGCCAATGTCGAAGCTTGTAAACGTATTGAAGAATTGTGGCTATGACGCTATTGCAGCCGCATTTGCTAGCATAGGAACTTCTCAGGATAACCGTGTCCTGCCAATCACTCGTAAGGACTTGGAAAAGCTCGTGACTGACTCGAAGTTCGTGCGTGAATGTATGACTCAGCAACTTGGTAGCATTTTCAAGAAAGGTGGACAGTCCTGGGTTGTTGCCACGGATTCTAGTTCTCTTAAAGCGAGCTATGCTCACTTGCTATCCGCCGAGCCGCAGAGAACTAATGCTGATTTGAGAAATCCTAGGGCAGTTCCTGTCGTTGAAGGTAAGTCTTTGAAAACTTCGATTACCGCACGTGAGCGTACGGGTGATGGCGTTGTTGCCCTGACTTATAAAGACATGATTCTTGGAACCGCAAAGGCTACAAAGATAGACGACACGCAGACAAGGATTATTTTCACGACAAAGGATGATGATGGAACCCACAGTATTGACCTTACGTCTGGCTGGGAGAAGAAGACTAAGAAGATTTTTGATAATGTCATCGCTCGTAAAGTGACAGTGTCTGGCGGCGGTCATGAATACTACATTAGCGTTCCGTTTGGTCTTGCATTCGTTGCAATGCAGGATGAGGAAGGAAATATTGTTCGTACTGATAATATTGATACACTGGCCATGGGGTTGAAGACGGCAAAAGGAAATCAGGAGTTCTCTAGCATTCAAACGTTGATGAATTCCCCTATCGGCAAGTATTGCAACGCTGTTGCAAACCTTGGAAAGGTTGGACGAATTCGTTTCAGTACAGACGAAGCAAATAAGGCGTATGCTAAGATATTGGGTGCATTGAGCAGATATAAGATTGGTAAACAGAAGTTTACAGGCACTCCTTCTAGCATGAAGGACAACCTTGCTCAGCTGGAAGCGCCAATTTCATATGCTCTTAATGCGGCTTCCAAGAACCCTATGGCGGAGAGTGAGATAACTGATGCTATTCAGAAGATTAAGGCACCGTTGCTGGCTAAAGGCTTGTCAATGGATGTTGAAGAATACAATCCTACAACAGGAAGATTTGAATTTAAGAATGCACCAAGTATGCCTTCAACCATGATGTCACATTTGAATGACATGTACAACCTTGATGCTACGGATGGATATTCACCACAGGCTGTGGTTCGTGTTCTTTCGGCGGTTGCTCCATATGTATGGGACTTGACTGATTGGAACTATGCAAACGTTCTTAGGGCGGAGAAGGCATCGGATGCTTCCGATGAGGAAACTCCCAGCGTAGTCGATAATGCAGGTGACATGGAAAACGACGATGCCGTTGAGTACAAGGAAGTCGGCCAAGCATTGGACGATAACATGCGCACCCAAACGGCAGATGACGGAAGTACCGAAGAAGCTCCTCGTGAAGAATTTGATGTTGAGTCACCAGATATTGGAAAAGCTGATGTGAATGCGGTGGAGTCCGCTATCGATGACGCATATCGGGAGTTGTTCAGCAAGTATAACGCAGAGCCTAAAAGTAAAAAGGATGCGATTCTTTTAAAGAATGCTCTTCTCGAAAAAATTAGGGCTTTGATTAAGAATAATGAGCTTAACCTTCCTGGCATTGAACAGGCGATTGCAACCATTGATTGTAGCGACTTTAAAGGTTTCTGGAAGGAGCTGTTCAAGAGAGTGCGTGATTTGGCTTATCACCAGTCCAATGATGCGGATGATTCGCTCAGCATGGGACAATTTGCCGAAACTGGTATGTCAAATACTTGGCTGGCAAACCTTGTCAAGAATGTACTGTTTAGAAAATTGCCTGAAAATGCTAGCCCCGAAGACGTGGAATGGATTCCAAAAATTGGCCAGTTGATGGCTAAGTTCGCTTTCGCAAAATCTAGTGAAACAGGTCTTATGGGAAGTAAGTTTGACCGTGATAACCTGATATCCACGTTCGAGGAATCTTTCGCTAAGGAATTTAAGGCACTGCAAGACTATATTGCTGATTTGAAACGCAGGATTGATGAAGCTTCGAATTCACTAGACAAGGCTGGCAGTGATGCTTTGGATATTGAATATGATGATGCTATCAAACAAGCTAATTTCTATCATGATGTTCAAGAAAAGCTAGAAAGTGACCCTCAGTTGCTGGCTAGTGTGGCTGACCTTATCGCAAGGAATTCGGAAGACATTAAGAAAGTCCTTAGGGGAGACACGGATGCGGAAACCAATAGTCTCAAACCGTTCGTAGACTTCAGGGCAGATACTGCAATGTCATATGATGGCCCTGGTAACGCCCTTATTGACTTCTGTACGTTCAACATGGAAGCCATGAAGGAAAAAAACAATATCACGAAGCTTGAAATAGCTTTCGGTAGTCCGATTATTGCTTCGATGATGAATGACCTGAGCAATTCAGTTCCTAGCGAAAGCATTGCTACTGATTCTATACGTGATGAAAAGTCTATTGAATGGTTGGATGATAACCAGCGTGCTTTGCTGATGTCATATTACAAGAAGGCTGCGAAGAACCATGATGCGGGTCTTGAAGACAAAATTAAACAAATTTACCAGAACCAGAGTATTGAGGATTACTTCGGTGTTGACACAGCTAGGGGCGAAACCTCTCCCTATACGTACACCAACGGAAACACGAGTGTGCAGATTTCCATGGGAAGGGTAAACGAGTTCTTTGATAGTTTGATGCACTTGGCTAACGTATATAATCGCATAGGAACCAGTGAGAGCAACCCATACGGAATTACTCATGTTCAGGAAACGGTTAATAACGAAGAACTGGATAAGCATGTGCTTCACAACCCGTATTTCGAGGTATTGCACACTGATTTCGGTAATGTATACGACAGATACGCAAAGGGTCAACCATTCACCAGTGCAGACAAGAGGGTGATGGACCGTGTTGTAAGGGACGTGTTGTCTAACCCGATGAACGTTCTCATCAACAACAACGTGAAACTTATTACTGCGTATGTGTATCACAAGGCTATCGTTGAAAAGAATCACAGTGGACAATATCAGTCTATGCAGTCAGCTGGATTTGGTAGTGGAGAAACGATAGACACGGACATTAGGGGTAATAACCTGAAACCTGCTCTAAGAGGCATTAAGCGTAATTACGATATTAAAACGGATGCATTGAGCCTGTCATTTAAGCTTACTCATTCTGAGGATTTTGTCAAGAAGATTCTTCCTAAGGCAACTAAGGCCGCTGGAAGTATTGACAGAGCTCAGATGGATTATGTGAATTACCTCGATTACGCTTCTGCCGATGACGACGAGGTTAATGGAAGCCATGTTCGTGACTACGTGAAGAAGATAGTGAACACCGTACCTTCTGGCATAGAAAACCTAAATAAAGAAGATAAGGTGAAAGCTATCAATAGGGCGCAATCTATGGCAAGGGATAATATCCTGAAGGACAAAGCTGTATTCTGCACGTATGGTATTGACGATAAGACCAAGCCTGCTGTTGCGGAACGTATAACTAACATGCGTTCAGCTGAATTGGTAGTGCTTCTATATGACACCGCTCATAAGATATGGGAGAGAATCCCGCAACCTTCGCCAGACCACATTGCAGGCATTATGAATGCCCATCGTGATTTGCTGCATAGTAAGCTTCTGGATGACGTAAACGCAATGATTCCTCAGGAGTTGTTTGAAAGATTCAGAAACATCGATGCTGAACTGGAATTGGCTGCACCTGAAATCCGTGAGAAGATTTACGGGTTCAAGAGTAGCAACAATGACACTGCCAAGAGTGCGGCTAATGTCATGCAGGAAAGGGCCAGTTATGCGCCAAATCTTACTTCTGATATAGTAGATGCGTTGATTACCGATAATCCAGTCAATGAAACCACTATCGATGAGCTGTTCACGACTTCTGGTATGACTGGAGAAGAAGGTGCCAACGGCAGTGGAATTACTCTCAACTGCAAGTGTGACGTGGTTGACAAGTCTACGAATGGAACACAGATTGCATCCAATAAATATTTGTATGTTGATGATATTCTCGTGTTTAAGGAGCCTGGTATTCGCAGACCGTCTGTCGTAAGCACTGTTATTGACGAAGATAATAAGCAGTATGGCATATCGAATGTTGGCGGATTAGAGAAAAATGACACCGATATTGAATTTGTTCGCTTCCAGAAAAGGAACAAATTCAGTGGTGGCGATATCGAAGCCAAGTTCAATACAGTTATTGAGAAGCTCAGCGATTGGTGTGGCGAATATACTACCCCTACTGCTGTACCAGATAGTGTATTGTTTAAAGCATTCTGCTTGAAGTACATCTTTGCAGGCAGTGGCTGTGCAAAGGTAATCAAGACGATAGTTTCATACTATGTATGGAAGCTGACTGGATACGGTTATGAACTTAAACCGAAGACGGATGTCAGCGGAGATAACCCGAACGGCACGTTTATCACTACTCTTAGGAATCTTGTCGCTGAGGATTTGAGAAAATTCAGAGATACTGATTTGCCTGTGTATGATAGAATATTTGAGTTCGCAGTCAAGAGTGGTATCATGGATTCTGCCCGTGCTAATGCTAACCTATCGTCCAACGCATATGTTAGACGTTCGGCGGCTGAGAAAGCAGCACTTATTGGTAACACCGCTTTGGATAGTAATACCAAAATTGCGTTGCAATCTCTTATTAAGGAGGTTGGAAAGCGCTATGGGTATGTTGACCAGCAACAACTTGACCCTATTCTCGCTGGTGTTATGGATACTGATGAAGGTGCTAAACGGCTCAGCGGTCTTGCTCACGGCTCATACGATACGGTAGTCGCAGGACTCATTAAGGAAAATAACTGGGCACTCGCAAAACCACTGGTCGAGGATTACAAACGTAATTGTGCAAGTTCAGGGGATGTTCCAACGGTTGATGGAGCTATCCAGTATGTAAAGGATAACTACGTCGGTCCGACGACTGATAATAGTGAAGAATTCGCCGATTATCTCAAGCAGTTCTGTACCAACGATATCGAGTGGGTTATTAAACGCTAATCAAATCGTACATTATAGCAGAGCCACCGTTATACGGTGGCTCTTTTTGTATGGTAAAGATTATAAACTGTAAGTATAATATTCGGTACATTTATTATGTCTTGGATGGATGATGATGATGAGATGCCGCCTAATGGTATGATTTCTGGTGACGATGATGAAGAATTGTCATGGGATAAGACAGTTAGTGAACCACTAGGGTCCTCTAATATAGGCGATGTGTCAAAAAAACGTCTGTTTCAGGCATATGGCGAAGGACCGTTGTCACTTAATTTAGATGAAAACGGCCATTTGGACTTGGATGCAGATAGTGAACTATCAGGAGGCCCATCAGAAGAGGGTCAATCAAAAGAGGCTCAATCAGAAGAAGCTCAATCAGAAGAGGGTCAATCAGAAGCTAGTAAAATAGAGGAGACCCCAGAGGTAATTTCCCCGCTGGCTACGCTTGATAAGACTCCTGACCAACAGGATGATGGTGATGGTGATGGTGAGGGTGATGGTAAGAATGGGAAAAGCAAATCCAAGGATACGCAAAGACATGAAAATCAAATTGGTGGGCGTATATCGCTTGCTGAGATATTGCAAAAGGCTGTGCAGAAGAGTGGTCTGGATTTGGAATACTCTGAGGTTTTGCTGTTCATTAAGTCGATAGAGCCATATTTAGTAAATAGCCTCAATACAACAAAAGGCAGGGCTGATGATTACAGTGATGAATGTGAGAAATTCATCAATTTCTTGTCATTTGTAAAGAACGTCAATGGTCAGCGAACATTTAGCATCATAATTTCTGAAATTGTATCGTATATCAACGACAATACGGATGAAACTGTCACTACGATGGACTTCATCAAGTATTGCGGCGAACTTTACGCTCGATATAAGGATGGCACACTTACTGTTCCTAATGGCATTGGGTACACTAAGATGAAAGTTATGGTGAACAATGCGTTCATCATCGAGTATTTGAATAGTGCAGGAATATCGAACGACTTCAAGGTTGGAAACGGTATTGACGATTCGATTGATGGGTTAGTCAAAGAGGCCGTTGATGTCGCTTATAACCAATATGTTACTGAGTTTGGCGATATAGCAGACAAGTATATCCTTGCTTACCAGCGAATAGCAAACGACCGCCCCGAAATGCTTAAAGTTACTGAAAACGGTGACTATGAGGCTTTCTATAAGATGCTTAGGACATTCTGCGGTGCTAGCACTGTCGGCATCGACCTTAGTGATATTGACCTGAATATGGAGTCCTACACTCCAGGCGAGGCAGCAGCCCTGTATGCAGCGGTCATTGCAAAGATGGACGAGTTTTCCAAGAGGTATCGCAAGAGTTATGATAACGAGGCTGTGGAACGTGTTGTAGACAACATGGCGAGCAGGGGCTACCGTGCATCGCAGACGAATGCTATCGAGTATTATTGCGAACAGTTGTTTAACCCGAGGAAGACTGTCGATGTTCCTAAGGAAGAGGAGCCCGAGGAAGAAAAGGAAGCCGAGAGTGTAGAGAATGTAGCTCCTAAGGAAGAGGTTGATGAACCTCAGGATGAAGATGTTCCACCACCTCTCGAAAAGGATAAAATCAGTATAGACCATGGAATGAATATGGCTACGCAGGCTTACATTCCAGTTGGTTATGGATTGAGTAAGTCCCATGTCGAAATAAACAAGCCTTATACGGAAGTGTTTGGTATTCCGTTTATCAATATCCGTCATCCTCTATTCAAGACGATAGCGCTGAAATACAGCAACAGGTATTCAAAGAAAAAGGCGCCTAAGGGTAAGGACGGTGCAATAGACAAGCTGTTTGAAAAGCGTATTAAGTCAGTTGAGGCTAATGCTGACAAGGCTGAACGCCAGCTGATAAAGGAAATCAAGAGTGGAAGCCTGATGAGTAGATTCCTTCTTGGTGATAGGACGAAGGACACCCAAGTTGAAGGCGAAGGTCTAGGATTGGCGTCTTCCATAGAGAAGGGTCTCCGTAGGATAACATCGTTTGCGACGAACCCGATGATTGTCAAGAACATCCTGCAACTAATCAAGATGGCTATGGACGGCGAGGAGACTCCTGTTTCAAGGAACACCCTTGTGATTGCCACCAATAAGATGAACGCTTACGATAGAAACCCGATTGTTTCTAACGTTGAGAACGACCAGTTTGCAAACGTCAGGGTCTTCAACCCTGTCAAGCCCGAGAAGAGTGCCGCCGTGTCGAAGAAGTATTTGAAACAGTTCTACGACATTGTAAACCCGTTGGAGAATGCTGACGAGTACATCGCTTGCGGTGCATTCCCTGTTAATCTTCCATACGGGTTTGGCCGTGACATGTTCAAGGCGCAGATGAGAACGATATCAAGCGGCGCTATCGACCCTAGTGCCGTGCCAGATGCTGCAATCAATGCTTTCCGTCAGGACATTATGATGCACGGTGGATATCCTTACACCTACGTTTTGGCTGACCAGTTCACTGGCACCAACAATCAGGCATTTAGGATAGCCCGCAACAACAATTTCCTTGGAGACTTGTTCAGGATGGATGTTGACCTTGTTGCGATACATGTGAAGAAAGCGGGTATGGATGGAATTTTCATCTTGGAAAACCATGATGCAGAAGTGCTGTTTAGCTAGGTGGGATGTATGAACGAGAAGAAAATCTTTATGGAAGCGGTAGGTAACCTTGGTCTCAGTGCAAGGCAGTACGAGAGCGTTTCTCGCCTGTATGACGTGTGCTTCGAGGCCACGATGAAGGACCTGTCTGGCCCCGTAGACAATCTCAGGAAATACAGAAGCAAGTCCCTTATGTTCCATTACAACGACCTGACGATGAACAAGGATAGTGGTCAGGCTGTTGTTCACTTTGTGGTTCCCTCGGCAAGCGGTGACAAGAACTATGATGTCTACATTGAATTCATACCGAAGCAGGGAACGCTATTCAGCATGGCACAGGGCCCGATGACTCCCGCCAAGAAGATTGCGTTGCTTCGCTCATGCGATGTCAAGGTGTTCTGCAGTTGTCCAGACTTTAACTGGTCTGGCATGAAGTACAACCTTAAACATATCTACGACAGTTATCTTTCGGGTTACGAGTCCATCGAGGGAGTTCCTTCTGGTGGCGAGGATATTCCGCCTAAGGTAAGGGACCCTCATCATCAGCATAGGGTATGCAAGCATCTTCTTGCCGCATTTAACGCCGTGCTGACCAACTGGATGACTATTATCAAGGCTGCAAAGAATTACACGGTTCCAGCGGAGAATAAACCAGTTGAAGAACCTGTTGAACCGACTGTGGAAACCCCTGTCGAGGAAGCTCCAATAGAAGCACCTGTTGAACCTCCTGTTCCCGACGAGAATATCTCTCAGGACGAGGAAGGAATTTAGTCAAAAAAACATATTTTAGTGTATGGGGCCAGCATTACTCGATGCTGGCCCGACGCCATCCTTTATAAACTATATACGAATGTAATAATTATTGTGGTTTCGGAGATGACCATACCTGGACTGAAAGACAATGACGCACGCTCGCTGATAAGCTACTTGCTTAACGGTGATTCCACCAATGTGGAAAAGCTGGTCAATGCCTATATGGAGTCTGCGTATAGCATCTGTACGAAAGAGAAAACCAAGATAGTTATGGAAAGTATTAACTCACCCAAGAAGGCGTGAGTAGGGGAAGCGTCATGGGAAAGATACGTGAAATCATTGGCGTGCCGAATTTTGATGACAGTAAGGTATCTGTCGCGGAACGCACCGACTTGTATGGAAATAAGGTTAAGAGGCTCATCCTAGAAGGCACTGCCATCGTATGTGACGAGCCAGGTATCAACGGTCGTTCATATCCTCGTGCAATCATTGCAAGGGAAGTTGAAAAGCTGAACAGGACCAAGATACGCCTTGGCCGCCTTGCAGCCGAACTGAACCACCCCCGTGTCGATATCGAGGGAAATCCGAAAGACTATCCCATCTTCGAGATGAATTTGTGGAAGACCTGTGCAGTCATCGAAGAACTCCGCATGGACGGAAAGAACTTGTACTGCCGAATGGTCGTTGCCGAAGACACTGACGCTGGCCGTAACCTTGCTGGCCTAATCAAGGCTGGCTACACCCCTGGCTATTCTCTGCGTGGTGCTGGCGATACCATCAAGCTTCCCACTGGTTATGAAGAAATCGACCCTGATTATACTTTGATTACTGTTGACGTTGTTGGAAACCCGAGCTTCGATAACAAGGCGCTCATCACGAGCCACTTTGAAAGCGATGCTGGCAAGAGGAAGGCACACAAGATGCTTACCGAGTGCATCGAGCGCTATGGTAAGGAAATTGTCCTTAACCGCAACATGGATTTCCGCACTGGCAAGTTCCATTGCTATAACAGGGAAGCACTACTAAACAATTTGCGTGGATAAGGTGACCTATATGCAACTGTCAGACTTTTTAACACCAGATGAACTCGGCAGTATCGCCCCTGGTATTGTAACCAAGATTGAATCTAATTGCAATAAGGCGATAGCTGATTACGAGGCCAAGGGCGACCGCCAGTTCAAGTCCTTGGTCGAGGCCGTATCGGGCCAATTCGATGCGTTGGTTAAACCTGCTGTTCAGAAGAAAGTGGATAGCATGGGTGAAAATGCTGTCAAGGGCAAGTTGTTCGAGGCTTTGCAGAAGATTGTAAATGTCCTTGAAGAATGCCAGATAGAAACGACGCAGGAAAGGGAAGCCAAGAAAACGGTTGCACAGTTGAAGACGGAACTTCAAGAGAAGGTCGTGGAATACAAGCGTGCTATGAAGCAGCTCATGTATGCCAAGATTGCCGACAAGGTTCTTCGTGAGACCAACGGCTATCGTCCAGACCTTCAACAGAAGGCTGTCGAATACTTCACCGACCCGAAGCGTGACATTTCCCTCGACGACCTGAAACGTGAAGACATCTTCAACTACATCAACGGGGTCGATGACAACAAGACTTCGAGCAGCGAGTTTAGCGGCATCGGAGAAATCAAGGCACCGAACCAAGTTGACATGAACGAACTTAACGAGATAGCAGACAGTCTGATGCACGATGACATCGAGGAAAACGGACTGGCTAACTATCGCAAGAACAACCTCAAAGTGAACGAGGTGAAATATCCAGCTGGTGGAAACGCCGCTGTCGGCAAAAGGATGCGTCCTGCGCCCAAACTGGCCTCCGTAGGCTTCGGCAGCAAGTCTGCTGCATTCGAAGCCCTTGGGCAGGGACTATCCCAGAACAAGGTGTATAACAGCCCCGATGTCACCAAGGAAATGCTGTCCCAGCCTACTTCGCTGGGGAACGATGTTTCCGATGATGATGTCAGGCAGGCAATGAATGCGATGAACGTGTTCATCTAACCAGTTTCCACTTTACACCAAACGAATGGGGGTTCCTATCTCACGGGGAACCCCCATTCAAATATTGTATTTTAAGGACGATGAAACCGATACACGACGAACTTTGGAAACTCCCGCAAGACACGCTTGCTCTTGCATCGGATTATGACATATCTCCCGTTGTAGATGACGAGGAGATTGCTGGCATGGATTTCCTGACGGAGGATTCGTCTGGAAAGGTCAACTATGACGAGATAAAGTACGAGATACCGACAGATACGAACCAGATACTCCAGTCCAATGTCGAGTATGGACTTTATGAGCTGTCGGAATCCGACCGTGTATTGAAGGATAACGTCAAGTACATCAGTTTGAAATACATTTGCAGAAACCTGAATAGAACCGTGGAGTGGGTGAACGACAGGGATATTCTGCACAACCTGTTCTACATTCTCGACAGCAACGGAGACCGTCTGTACCGTGAACCAGAGGTGGTGGAACGGTGTAAATTATTGTGCATCGAATTCAGGCGGAGGGACCTTCCGTTTTCCACGTTCGGTAGAATGGAAGCCGCCGAGTATCTTGGTGTTACACAGGAGAAGTTTGAAACGATAGTGAAGGACATTCCGTTCAAGGAACAGGTTTCCACTGACGGAGAGAAGCATGTTGTATACTACAAGAAGGACTTGGATGTGTACAAGCGTCATCACAATTTCTTGGACATGGTTGCAAAGGCTAATGCAACGATTTCGTTCGAGGATGTTGTTGACATTATCGGTAATGTGGCGAAGTCAAACGAGTTCTTTGCTGTTTACAAGCCAAGGAAAATGAAGACAGTTGATGGCTATGTGACTGACAGGTACTCATCTGACGACATAAGGAAATTCATCGCATCGCACAAGGGTGACACCTCTATTTACAACCCGTTGAAGGACATCATTTCTAGCGACATGGCTAGGATATATGTCGGTGCGAATAAGAAGGAATGGCTGCGAGCAAGATACGAGAAGAAGTTGATACGTCCTGTAAGAAAAGCAAATGGTTCAAAGCTCAGTCGTTCAGGAAAGGGATTCGCTATGTTCCTTGTGGACGACCTTGACAGGTATATTTACGATAGGGATTGTGGAGACTTGTATGGCCTCGGTAGAGAGTTCATAACTAGGAAGCACATCAAGAACAGATACGGTGTCAATGACAAGTGGATTGACACGTATGCAAAAGATAGCGAAAAGGTTCACGTCAAGCTGGCTTCTGGAAACATAATGACATGGGCTACTTATCACGACAGGAAGATTAAGGAAGTGATGGTGGGCATCAACTATGTCGATATCGAGGCTCTAATCAAGGGTGGAAACTTCATTGATATCACCCGTGAATTTATCAGGAAGAAACTGAAGATTGACAAGGAAGAGAATGCACAGAGGTACAAGAAGGGTAAGTTCTCCATCCTGATGATGCACAAGAAGTGTGTTGAGAGTAGGAAGAAAAGTCCGTATCAGTTCCACGAGGTTACTGATGACGATGTAACACTTGCCCTAGACACTAAAATTAACGAACCCCGTCTCGTCATGGACGAGAAGAAACGTATCCTGAAAAAGATTAAGCAGAAGACAATAGAACATGACAACAGGATGAGGGATGTACTTGGGTTGACACCAGTCAAGTGTCCTGCCGTTACCAGCAACGATGTCGTCAAGTCGTTAGCATCTCCACAGGTGTTCCGTTGCATATACAAGAGGGGAAATGTGGATATGTACAAACGGTTTGACGGTGGGTACAAGACGTACGATTACGTCTACCACCCAAACCATTTCTTCACGAAGAAGAATAGTGCGGACAGGGTTTCCCTCAGTGTCAAGGCGTTGTTCTCTGGCATGTTCAAGATGGAGGAGGAAACATTCAGTTGTCCTCCAGATTGGTTCATCTACATGGACAGTTCTACCTGCATATCTGACTTTTTCTGGAAGGATAAGCTTGACAGGCTTCCGACAGATGTTGGCATGGTTGGCGTGTATGGGTGGAAGACGGTTCCTAGCTCGTTCAACTGGCATGATAGCCATGACTCCTACGGATGTTACGAAGGGTTGTCTGTGAAGGATAACAGCACCCGAAAAATCATAGGAGAACTCGGTTTCGGTGAGCTTACCGATGTAGCCATTCTTGGAGGCCCTGTAATTGCCATCAGGGCTAGTATGATACCTGACATTCTCCGTGTCCGCATATTGAATGGATATGTGGTCGGTGATGACCACATTGCGGCTGAACTATCCATGTTCTGCCATGAATGCCGCCAGAGGGTGTGCGTGATGGATACGAATGTCGTAACCTGTGTAGACTACATGGATTATGTCGGTGGTGACGACTGGGATGAAGACCAAATCAATTTCGTTTTGCGTTGGCAGCACCGTCTGGCCAAGTTGAAGGCACCCCCGACATTATAAACTATGAATGATTAGACTTATATGTCGGAGTTCATAGGTATGAATAACAACAGCACGTTTGCGTACGTCCACACGGAAAGCGGACCAGTAAAGCCCGCCAAGGCTGTGCCCATCGAGACGATGAAGAACATTGTCGCATCTATTCAGGGCAAGCATGTTCGTGGAGAAAAGGGCACTAATTGGGCAGACCTCGCCAAGAAGGTGAACAAGGATTGTAACCCTCATGGATATACTACGATACAGACAATTTTGAACAAGGCTTTGACCGAGGCTGCAGCTCAGGCTGTTGGACAGTCCCTGTTCCGTCTTGACCTTGGAAACGTTGTGTGCGACTCTGCACACGCAAAGTTCAAGATTAGCAGAAGGCACCATTCTGTTATCGTTGATATGCTTTATCCGAACGACAACGGAAACATCACGATTAGGTACAATGTTGACGACGTTGCCGAGAAGATGTTTGAACTTTCGCTTGATTCAGAGCATTACATCAACGGTTTCGGACGTACTGTCATCGAGTGCTGCGATGCCGCAATCAAGGAAGCCGAAGAGATGACCGAGGAAGACGATATCTATTCGACGGATGAATTTGGCTATCAGCCGATTATGTCCGCAGATATGCGTGGACTTCTGAAAATGACCAATGCAATTATGGAATCCGACTTCGGTGAAGCTGATTTTGCTGCCCCTGCTCCTGATGCTGGTGGCATGGATGCTGGCGGAATGGACGCTGGTATGGGCGGTGGTGCCGATATGGGCGGTGGTGCAGGTGGCGGAGCTGCTTCTCTTGGTGGCGATGTTGAAAAGCCAGAAGATGAAGTGAACTTTGCTGATGCATGTCTGTCTCAGCTCAGTACGCCACGTTCTCAGGACAGTTCTCAGAACGGAAGCTTCACAAGGCTTACTTCCATCTTGGCTGACAAGATGGCTATGGAAGGCAAGAAGAATGGTGAAGGTGTTCCTCTGACTGGAAAGCAGGTTCGTGACGGTACGCAGGGTATCAGTGTCACGATGGACCCGCTTACTCAGATTAGGCGTTTCCAAGAATTCTATCCTCGCTTCAAGGGCAATGTGTATGCTCGTGAGATGGAAGCCTTCAAGACGTTCCTTGAAACAAACGACGTGAACACTGCGTTGGAATTTGAAGCATGGTTGCTCAGTAACCGTACTATGCAGGAACTTGCACAGCGTAAGGGCGAAGAAGGTCAGGGTACAACTGAGGGTGACGGTATGGACAATACTCCGCTGCCTCCTGATGGAACCGAGGCTCCTGCTGGCGGTATGGATGCTGGCATGGGCGGCGACATGGGCATGGGTGGTGCTCCTGCTGGTGGTGGATTTGATATGGGCGGCGGTGCTGGTGGCTTTGACATGGGTGGCGACATGGGTATGGGCGCTGACATGGGTATGGGCGGTGAAGCTGGTGCTGCTGGTGGTGCTCCTGATATCAACGATATTGGTGAAGTTGACAAGATTAGTGAAAACACCTCCGAGGAACTTCCTAATCTCGGTGGCGAAACAGCAGAAGCCGCCCCAGTCGATGAGAACGCTGCACCAGCATAAGAGGTAGATACAATGCATAATAACGCTATTGATATCCCAGCAAATCCGCTTAGCAGTGGCGCTCCCGTTGCTGGCGACTTGGCTGCAACGACTGGCGAAAGTCAGGGAACCGTTGCAGCAATGCTGAACGCTCAGATACGTGAGGAACAGACCAATCGTATGATGAACCCGAGTGCTTACGGAAACGTAAGCGAGCCTTATGACGTTGTGAAATCTGCAGCCGAGAAGGTAAAGGTTGAGCTGATGCATCCTGAAAGGGAGTTTTCCGATGATAAACCGACAACTACCGAACAGGCCCCAGGTGCCCAAGAGTATAGCATCGATGAGATGAACGACCTAGATACGGCAGCCGACTGGGCTAACAGCATGTATCCAGATGATGACGACATAACTGGTGAAACCATTGCAGAAAACGGTACGGTGGATGCTGGTTCAGTAAATGGCGACTCCGATATGACGAACCAATCGTTGGATTTCGTTAACTCATTCGAACCTACACCAGAACCGCAGGGTCCTGAGGTAGACTTGGTTCCTGACGAAGAAGGTGTTGATACTGGCGAAGTAACTGAAGAGGAAGACCCGACAATGGTTGCGGGTGATGAGATTTAGGGGGTTACCATGGATTTCAATGACGTTCCTGAACATGAACTGTTTGAAGCGATTAGCGGAGAATCGATGATACAGGAATACCAGCCTGACGAAGACGACGGTGGAACAATCGACGGGTTTGAAATTGATGGCCAGACGAACAGTGGTCCCTTCGATGACAACTTCAAGCTGTACATCAAGAACCCAAGCCAGATTGACGACGCTACCTTGAATGAGTTGGGTAAGCTGATTGACGGAAAGTACAGTGACGACTTCCGTGACTTGAAGCGTATTGTGTCTCAGCCCGATACGGTTGAACAAATCAAGAACTCGGACATGGTTGAGTACATTACCTATGAGGATATCCCCGTAGGCGTGCTTACTGTTACCGACCCGACAAAGGAAAACTACATGAATATCGTCCCTGCCGAGACGTATTCTCTCCATAGCGCATACAACCTCGACAAGAGGCTTGAAATCGAGTATTTCGTCGTTTCTTCGGAAATGAACGAATACCCTGTCGCACAGGAGCTGGTCAACCACCTGTTGGAACAGAAGATTGCGACATTCTTGGTATGCCCCGCCGATGACACCACTACGAACGAGTTGATGCGTAAGGTTCACTTCAAGTACGTGAAGACGTTCAGAATCGATGCCGTCAACTATGACATCAACCTGTATGTAAACAGAGAATAGAAAAATATACTTTAAAAGATGAAATCATCTACTGGGTAGATTATGAACAACAACGAATACTTTGGACAGCCGCAACAGCCGCAATATGCACAACCTGCACAACCGCAGTATGCACCTCCTCCGCAACAGCCGTACTATCCTCAACAGGGTTATCCTCAGCAGGGCTATCAACAGCCGATGATGAACCCTGGCATCATGCCGCCAGGTGCTTACCAGCAGCAGGCACAGTTTGAAGGTCAGGGTTACGGACAGGGTTACGGACAGCAGGGAAGACCGACAAAGCTACCTGGCGGTCAGAGAATTGTGGAAAATCCGTATGGCAACGATACCGATGCCGCTACAAGGGATTACTGCAATCAGATTGATGCCGATGGTCGTCTCGAAGAGTTGAACAACGCCCTTGACTTGATTAACGGTACAAACCATAATGATGTTGAAGACAACATCAATGCGATGAACCAGAAGATGCAATCGGTCAAGCAAACAAACTCTGGTATTAACGACCGTCAGAATCTTACCGCTGTATTGAACTCTATGGAACAGTTGGCACAGATTGTTTCCGACCCTGCCGCTTGGTTCCCGAGAGGAAGTCAGGACCAAGTTCCGAAGTTCAAGCCGCTTCTCTCGAAGCTTGCAGCAGGTCTTCGAAACTACATCGAAAAATTGAACACGTTGTCCTAACAGCGTTAACAAATCAAAATTACAAGGCGACCTTTGAGGCCGCCTTTTTTGGTCTAAAATAGTCATAGGATTATAAACTATTGGTAAAAAGTTTTGCTGGTTGTCTCATGTTTAAGGGAAAAAAGATAATTGGATTGCCGATATATACAGGAAGTTACACTGGTACTGTTGATGGTGCATATTTTCTGGCAACAATGAAGAAACAAGATGGCTCTGGCCGTCAGACGGTTGCGTTTAGTTTGGACGCACTGCGTGAAGCAGCCCGTGGCCCTAAGGGAGATACTGGTGAAACAGGTCCGCAAGGCCCAGCTGGTGAAACTGGCTCGACGGGTTCGACAGGCCCGACGGGTAATACGGGTGCATCAGGTGTTCAGGGTGCTAAGGGTGATACTGGTGCTACTGGTGCAATAGGTGCGTCGGGTATTCAAGGTCCTAAGGGAGATACAGGTGCATCGGGCGCACAGGGTCCAAAGGGAGATACTGGAGCATCGGGTGAACAAGGCCCGAAGGGTGATACTGGTGCTGCGGGTCCTCAGGGTCCAGAGGGTCCTCAGGGTCCGAAAGGTGAAACTGGTGCCGAAGGACAACAGGGCCCAGAGGGACAGAAAGGTGATACTGGTGATACGGGTGCAAGTGGTCCTACGGGAGCGACAGGCGCAACTGGACCTACTGGCGCAACAGGTGCTAGTGGTGCAACTGGTAAAACGGGTCCAACAGGTGCAACAGGTGACACAGGCCCAAGTGGTGTGCAAGGTGCCACAGGTGCAAAGGGAGATACTGGCGCTACGGGTGATACGGGTCCATCAGGTCCGATAGGTCCTACTGGTGCTTCGGGCGCAACAGGCCCGACAGGTGCAACAGGCCCGACAGGTCCGACGGGTGCTTCTGGCGCAACGGGTGAGACAGGCCCAAGTGGTGTACAAGGTGCAACAGGTCCCACGGGAGCTTCTGGTGCAACAGGCCCGACAGGTCCGACGGGTGCTTCTGGCGCAACGGGTGACACGGGTCCAAGTGGTGTTCAAGGTGCAACAGGCCCACAGGGCGTTTCTGGTGTGCCAGGTGCAACAGGTGAAACAGGTGGAATTGGCCCAACAGGTGCTACGGGTGCAACAGGTGCAACTGGCGCTATGGGTGCAACGGGTCCAGAAGGTCCTGCTGGTACTGGTTTGAACAATAAGGGTACATGGGAATCTGGTGAAGACTACACCGCTAATGACTACGTGTTTTATGCTAAGTCTGAAGGCTCATCAGAGTCCTCTATGTGGATTTGTACAGCAGAATCTTCATTCACTTCTACAACTCCTCCGTATAATGACCCTACAAAGTGGATTGAATTTAGTGCACCTCAGGGTGAAGCTGGTGCCACGGGTGAAACGGGTGCCACAGGCCCGATGGGTGCAACTGGTCCGCAGGGTGCGTCGGGTGCAAAGGGAGAGACTGGTGCCTCTGGTGAACAGGGTCCATCAGGCCCGATAGGCCCTACTGGTGCAACAGGCCCCACAGGAGCCTCAGGTGCAACAGGCCCCACGGGAGCATCAGGCGCAACAGGCGCAACGGGTAAAACGGGTCCAACAGGCGCAACGGGTGAGACAGGCCCAAGTGGTGTACAAGGTGCAACAGGTGCAAAGGGAGAGACTGGTGCCTCTGGTGAACAGGGTCCATCAGGTCCGATAGGTCCTACTGGTGCAACAGGCCCCACAGGAGCCTCAGGTGCAACAGGCCCGACAGGTCCGACGGGTGCTTCTGGCGCAACGGGTGAGACAGGCCCAAGTGGTGTACAGGGTGCAACAGGTGCAAAGGGAGAGACTGGTGCCTCTGGTGAACAGGGTCCATCAGGTCCGATAGGCCCTACTGGTGCATCGGGTGCAACAGGCCCCACGGGAGCTTCTGGTGCAACAGGTCCGACAGGTCCAACTGGCGCAACGGGTGATACTGGTCCAAGTGGTGTACAGGGTGCAACAGGTGCAAAGGGAGAGACTGGTGCCTCTGGTGAACAGGGTCCATCAGGTCCGATAGGTCCTACTGGTGCTTCTGGCGCAACAGGTCCGACAGGTGCTAGTGGTGCCACGGGTAAAACGGGTCCAACAGGTGCTACGGGTGAGACAGGCCCAAGTGGTGTGCAAGGTGCCACAGGCCCCACGGGAGCCTCAGGCGCAACGGGTAAAACAGGTCCAACAGGTGCTTCTGGTGCAACAGGTCCAACAGGTGCAACTGGCGACCCAGGTGCCTCTGGTGAACCTGGCGAAAAGGGTGATACTGGTCCGACAGGCGCAACAGGAGCCACTGGTAAAACAGGTGCAACAGGCCCAACGGGTGCTTCTGGCGCTGCTGGTGAAACTGGTCCGAGTGGTCCTCAGGGTCCAAGTGGTCCTACTGGTGCTAGCGGTGCAACAGGTCCTACTGGTCCGACAGGTACATCGTTTACGCTTGCAGAGGATAACTACCAAAGAGTGGAGGGAACAACCTTCTATTACATCGAGGCGAAGATTGAACAGCCGCTTACGGGACCCGTTCCTGCATCGTGGGAAAACGATGGAATTCTCCATTTTGTTCTAAGTTCGTCAACGACGTAATCCTGAAAGTAGTGTATCAACAGGAGTTGGATGATGGCTGCAAATGGACTTATAGTATTCAACGGCGATAATACTGACGGGATATTCTATGGTAATATCCCCGTTGATGCGGTGTATTATGGCAATGTTCTTATATGGAAATTGATAAGCCTATTGATGGGTACGGACCGATACGTATGTATCGAGTTCACGCCTGACCATGATATAGTGTCGAGTTCGCAAAATCCCGTTGCTATAACTGTTTTCATGAATACTAACGACTTTACTGATGCGAACCCTCCAATGTTTATATTGGATGCGGCAGGCGTTACATGTGGATACAGTACGGTTGGAGTAGTCTCTGGTCAAGAGACTATCGATGGATGTACTGGATACAAGCGAACTAATACATTTCTTGATAACAAACTGTTTTTGCAGGCTGGTAAGAAATACTATATCTGCTACAAAAAAAGCCTATACACCGATGCTAATGATTACTTCGCATATTATGATAAGCCAGGAAATTATAAGCTATACAATGTGTATGATGCTCATAAAACTATTCAGAATTTGATTGGGAAAAACAACATTGGTACGTTGACTTCGCTCGTTGATGTGATAGAGGCATCCCAAGACGATTTATTTATATGGGAAGGTAGTAACAGCTCAGGTATGACCCCAAATGATGAATACATTCGGACTGGCGATTCGTTGAGCAATTATGTTCCTGAATTGAATTTTGGTTCTAGCGACAAATATGAAGTTCTGAATCATATTCTGTTCATGGATAAAGGAGGTGGCCAATATGGTAGCCCTGGTGATAAATTTGTTATTACCGAAACTTATAGTACCGCAAGTGGCACCCCTGCGGGTGTTATAAGCAGAACGTCAAATTATACGACCCATGTGTGGATTCCTCCTTCGGCGAGTTTCTTTAGCAGAAATGCGGATGCTTATAAGTATATTTTTGATGCTAATGTTCATCTGTCTGATAATGATTCACAAGGAAAAGCACTTGTCTGGGGTAATAACTACGTATATACCTACGGTGCATGCTATTCAAGAGGTAGTCAGTATCTAGGATATACCTGTTATGAGTCAAGAACTAACTCGTATATAGACGTTCCTGGCGATATAGCTAAGGTTAACCAGGACGAATTGTTTTATATTGATAATGCTGTGGCGCAGTCGGTCAATTCTAGTGAAGGATTGAAGATTAGAGGCAGCCAATCAGTAGACGCCGTTGCCATTGCTAATTCAAGTGATTCGGAACCAAAGCAATTTGCTACAATAGCAGCCCAAATAAGTCATGGCACCGTATGGTATGTAGGAGATATGATTTGGTACCCATTTGGGTCTAATAAGTTATATACAAAAACAGGTAGTTGGAATGCTACAATTACATCAACAACTCCATTAACATCTGAGCCGTCTAACCCAGCAACTAATGATGTTTATTACAAAGCAGGCAGCGTAACCTGGGGTTCAATCGGTGATGAATGCATTGTTAAATGGGATGGCAGTTCATGGGTTAAAGTTAATACCCATGAGTATGGTAACTATTTCTCATATCAAGATGCACAAAACATTATTATCGATGCAAATACAAATGGTATCTTGACTGAATTTCAGCCTAGCCAACTATTCCAGTCAGAAAACGTAACCAATTTGGTTACGAAGGTAACGTCGAATGAAAACTTCGCTGCGGCAACAGTCTATGATGACAAAAAACACTATTTTGAGATTGTAGAGGGAACATAATGGCAGTTTACGCATTTAACAAGAAAACGAACGTCTTGGAGTTCAAATGTTCTAACAAGAATGTTCTGGATATCATACTATCGCAGAAGAAAAAGGATATCCGTGATTATGACATCTTACAGGAGTTTGGTATGAGGTATATATCAACCATTACCCATGTCGATGGGGTATGTATTTACAACAACAGGGAATACTGGTCGAAAACCGCTGTACAGAATCCGTTGACCCCAGAAAACTATTCTGAACATGAGGTGTTGGACTTTATTGGAAGGGCAGTTCCTTACGATAGGTATGTGGATGAATTGAACACGAATCTTAACCGTATCAGTGCGATTGATGGAACCATCGGTGAAGTCATATACAACATTGATATTGGCAATGAGATGATTGCGTTGTTCAAGGAAGAATGCCGTCTGACGAATTTCAAGGGAATTACTCCATTGGAGATTGCGGCAAAGCTGGCTCAGGCGTACACGCTTGTGTTGACGGGCTCCTTCCGTGAGGCGAAGACCGTATTTCAGGCGCTCGACACCGACCCGTTCCTTACCGAGGAACGTAAGCAGAAGTATATTGACATGCTTGATGCGGCTGATGCTATCGAATATGCGTCTGGCGACGACCTGATATTTACAACGGAAGAGAATACAGAGCCAGACCCAGAACTGGTCGAGTATGTCAGGGTCTATCTGATGGACCAGTCTAGCGACATGAGCAAGGAACACACGTTCTATTATGCTGCGATGAAACAGCCCGATGAAACGAAGAAACCGAGGTTCCGTGATGGTGACAAACTTATCTACGTAATTCGCCATGCTGAACGTGATAGCGACAGCAGTTCGACAACCGACATCAACGATACTGGTGTAGCTCGTGCAAACGGCATCGGAAAGATACTGGCTTATGGAAACTATCCGTCTAGTTCGGAAAGTTCTATAACTATCACGATTGAGCCAAATGATGCCCATTACTTTGCAAATGACTTGGTGAGATGCAAGCATACGGCCCAGTGCATTGCGAGTGGACGTGGTGACACTGACAGTGCTGCATCGGACTACTCTGGAATTACCGAGGAAGCCGAACTTCTCTACGGATATCGTTATCTGCAGAGTCATCCAAGCTCAGGCACAACGGACTTGTTGAAGACATACTGTAATAACCCAGAAGACCTTACATCCGAACAGTTGGGTTACATCGGGGTTGCAACGGTGGAAGAGGCACGGGCCAAGCTCGTGTCCGATACCGAGCGTTTCATCAACGAGATAATCTCCAAGGCTGACAAGACGCTAAACTTCTTCGTCACTAGCGACTATTTCGTCGGATGTATGCAGGCGGGTGTTACCAACTATGGTTATGACCAGTCTGGTAACAATCCATGGGTCAACTGGTGCTCTGGCGTGTGTATAGTTGCTCATACGGACGGTACATACGACGCATTTGCGGTGAAGTGTAACAAGAAATAAACGTGAAACACAGCCGTTCAGTCAACTGGACGGCATTTTTGTCTCCGCAAGTGTATAAACTATACATGAAAATCAACCGATGATAGGCTACCATGTTTAGCAAGAAAGAGGTTTTTGAAAGTTATGTAGGAAAACTGGGATTGAACAAGACTGCTCTTGAAGCTGTCAAGAACATCAACGGTGTCCTATTTGAAGGCATAGACGACGAGTTGGAAGAGTTCAATGACGATGTTCCTGAAACTCCGAGTGAAGATGTCCCTCCCGTTGATATTTCTCAGGTTAATGAAAATATCGATGACGACGTGGAGTCTTCGTCAGAACCCGTTGAGCCGAGAGAGGAGGTTGGATTTGCAAAGGAATCCTCTTCCCCAGAACTGGCTTACTTGAGGAAGGTTCCGTTCCATACTGCGTATCAGGAAGCTCGTGACTGGGCAAGTAGAGAGCCTAGATTTGACGATTTGTGGAATAACTATCGAGGAATTGACTCGGTGTCCTTCATGGTTCCGTCGAAAGAAGGTCCTTTGTACTATAATGAAGAAACCGTTCCGTATGAGATAAGCATGGAAGGTGAAGAAGCTGTTCCAAAATATGATTATGAAACAGCGACCAACCATGTCAAGATGAGTAAAGAGCTTCATGACATTATAATGCGCTATTTTGAAGAGCATGGTCATGAAGGTATTGTTGACCTGTGTGAAATTCCATTCATTGAGATTAAGCGGTTGATTCAAGGAAATGGTGTACATAGGACTGACGAGGAAGCGCCTCACCTTGATGTCAACTGTACTTTTGAGGTTGACCCGTCTGCCGTAGTATTGTCAACCAAGGCTGACAACCGTGAAGTTGGAACTGATGTCAGCACGCCGAACATGGAGGTTAGGCAAGAGCTTCAAAAGGAATACGGTATGCCAGTCGAGAGTCTGTTCAAGGCATTGTTTAAAGAATGGACTGCGGCAAACACGAGGTATATCTTCGATGAGAATACTGGAATTGTCTACGACAGTCAGGAAAAGGCTTTGCCGAATCAGATTAGCGATAAGGATTTGAACCAGATTGCCAATCCGTTCCGTAAAAGGAAAGAAACCGTGAGCACAATGAAGCTTGTTGACTGGGCTAAGACTCAGGATATGTTCAAGCTGTTGTTGAAACCCAACGCTTACGGTGTTCGTAATCTCGTCGAGACGGGAGCTATCTACAAAGTTCCGAATGATGGCACTATCGAGGGTGTTTCTCCAAACGCAACTCATGTGTACATGGACGATAACAACTACGATAGCTATGTCAAGAGTAACCCGAGCATCGACCTGAGCAGCGTTGAAAAGCTTCCAGTCGGAAAATTGAACGAAGTTATTTCCGAGGAATACGAAGCTGCTATGGGCAATGCTGATAAGTCTGCGTCTAATGTTTATGGTTACGATGAAAACGGATGGGTTAACAATATCGAATGCGAAATTGTTGAAGGAAAGTATGCTCTAACGAAAAATGCGTATACCCAAATCAGGGGAGCATACGGTAAGAACGCCAAGACAATCAACTATATCGCAGGAAAGAACGTGATTGATGTTGATGGTGTGAAATTCCATCCTCTTGTTCGTCTGGCCCATACAAATGGAGGATTCCTACGTCCTCGCCTTGTTGCTGTGTTTGATGATACGTGCTGTTCACCTGCTGACTCTATCAAGAAGATTGTCGGTGAAACTGGATTTGATGGACCGAGAGCTACAATCTCTGGTTATGCCATCATTTGCAATGGCTGCGATTTGGGTAAGACAGGCGAATTTGACATTAAGAGTTGCGTACTTAGTAAGGTGAATATCCGTCAAAGCGTTGGGTACGTAAAAATTGGTGCAGGCGACGGAGACCCGTCGAGAACTACTGTCCGTAACACGACAATCGCTATTGGAAACAATGATGCAGGAAAGCTGTTGCCCAATAACCAAGTTGCTGCTGAAACCGTTGACGGTGTACGTGGTGTGCAGATTGTTAATTCTAACATTTCTAACGCTACGATTGAAAACGGATATGCAAAGATACTGAATTGCACACTCAAGAACTTGAAACTGACCAATTCTGGTGTAAAGAACATTACAGAATGGAATTCTGATGATGCTAGCAATGTTGAGTTTGTTGGTGATAACACGATTAAAATCACTGGCAGGGCAATCTATCAGGTAGGATGGCATAAGGGCCCTATGGGCAAGGGCTATCCTGAATACAAGTCAGGCAATGTCAAGACTGAGTTTATTGGTAGAGTTGTTCTTGATGCTAGCGCTGGTAATGTCACATGTAGCGGCACGAAATTGAGCGATGTTATTGCAAATGGCCCGTGTAAGCTCCGTACATGTGATTTGGCTGGCACAACTATCGGTGCCAACTCAGATGGTCAAGGAAATTTCAAGATGACCGATATGACTGGTGTAAGTAGCAACGGTGCTGTTCAGATTGAACACGGTGTGGAAAGAGGCACTGTTCTTGGACACTCTGACGAGGACCGTGGATGTGGAAAGATTACACTGACGGGTAGAGTACGTGTCGAAGGTGGCGCTCAGATATTCAATTCTCACGTTTATAGTTCTGATGATAATCAGTGTACGTGTGTTCGCAGCAACATGACATTGGATGGTTGCGGTGAATACTCTCTAAACGAAAAGGATTCTGGAATTCTCAGCATGAGCCTCCGAGAAAATTCTAGCCTCAGAGGAATTTGTACAAATTTGGCTGATGTGGAAAAGCAGTCACAGATAGTGAACAACACCTTTGGTGCTGCTGGTGATGACGGAACCCCGACGGCTAAGTATGAGCAGTTCAAGGCTGGCGATACGGGTGATTCATTGCGTCGGTTGAATTTCTACGATGCACCGACTCTCGTTGAGGATTTCTTGCAAAATACGTCTTCTATCTTGATGGACAAGAGTGTCTTCATGGATATTACGGATGATGGTCAAGTAGTTCCGAAAGAGAGTTTGAAGAGGACTATATGGGACAAGATTGGTGCGTTCTTCGTCGGTGCAGTCAATCGTGAAACCGTTGGCTCCATGATTTTGTTGAAGTGTCCGAACGTAGTTCTTAACCATCAGGCTATTCTCCAAAAGACACATGAGTTTGGCCATAATATGGACTACAAGACGTATGCTTCTGGTGCAATTACGCTAAGGGAGTATGTGAACTTCTTGGAGAAGAATGGATATACGGATTGCTTCCAGTACGTAGACGGAGAGTTCGGCAAGGAATTTGTGCAGTTGTGCTACATCAATCCGAAGACGAAGACTCCGTACAAGATTAGCTTGAAGCAGATGGAAACCCTTTGCAATAACGACAAGTCAAAGCGTTATGTTCAGGAATTCCTGAATACAGATACTGGCGTGAACCATATCAGTGAGGTTGATACTGCGGACAACATCACATCAGCATACACCGACAATATCGGCACTCTGTATGTTGAAATCGATGGTGGCAGACGTAAATACACTTACGCACCTCCTCGTGTGAATGATTCGAACGGCGTTATCCAATCGGAATGCACGAAGGAATGGTATGGTAAAGATAACAAGAAAGAACGTAAGACATCTACTGTTGACTGTGGCAAGGATGCTATGTACAGGTATGCTTATGAATACATGATAAAGCATGGCGGTTCAAAAGCTAATGCGCTCAGTAAAATGAACGCTGCACTGTCTGGCAATACCGATGGCATGAAACAGGTTGATTATACTGCACATGCAATAAATTCGTTGAACGGAAAGAACATGCAGTCTAATGCTATTGACGAGTCTACGCTAGACCCTGTCAGCCAGATTAAGCGCAAGCTTAATTTGAAGCCTAAGGAAGATTTGTATTTCCTCCAAAGGCCTGCATTCGACAACTCCAATGAGTGCATTATCGTAGTTGGTAAGTTCCCGAAGCTCAATGAGGAGATGTACCGTAAGTTCGACAATCGTGGTTGCGATGCGATGACATATCACAAAGTATCGTATTCACCCGAGACTGATACGTTCAATGTAAGTAAGACGGGTAGGACGGTTGCGGTAAAGAATAGGGATAACCCGAAGCCAACACTGGTCCCTAATTTCAAGGACTATCTGTTGTACCGTAAGGCTGATATTAAGGACTTTGAGTATCTTCTTAATTATCCTGCCCCGAAGGTTGCGAAATAGTGAAGAAAATGCGGTTCCCTCAACATTGTTTGAGGGAATTGCTTTCAAATAATATATATTAGATTATACTCGAAACAATGGTTGTTTTGTGGATTACTGTAAGATTACACCATGCATAAAGGCAGAACTTAACAAATCGGTTACAATGAGTCGGGAGGAGGAGCGTCGGCTGTTTGAGGAGTATGCGAACAGCACTGATGAAGCCCGAAAGAAGGAAATCTTTGACAAGATTATCATAGCTAACCTGAAATTTGCGTTCAAAATGGCAAGCGATAAGGCCAAGGAATGTGACAAGTCGATTGATGACCTGTTCTCTGAGGCGAAAATCGGCTTGATTGAGGCCTTTAACAAGTATGACCCCCATGTGGGTACGAAATTTATCTCGTTTGTCGTGTGGTATGTACGCCGTGCGTTGAACACATTCGTTTCAGACGACGACTTAATCAGAATTCCTATCGCATTGAAGGCTAACGTGTCTAAGAAACGTCGCCTGAACGAGACAGAATACACTGAGCGTGAAGACCATGCCAAGGAAGTGATGGCAAACTTGAAGCAGTCGGTCAAAAGTTCCAAGGACGATGACCAAGATTGCTTCAATAACGAGGCCCCAGATGTCAATTCCGACGGCATTGCCGAGCTTGAACACGACAACATGAAGGCTACTCTGTGGAAGATGTTGGAAAATAGCCTTGACAAGAAGGAACTTTACATCATGAGATACTCGTTCGGGTTGAAGGATGATGTAATCTTGCCAGCAGCTGATATAGCGGCAAACCTCAATATGAAGAAGACGGAGTTCCAGAAAATCAAGAAGGCTGCCTATGAGAAGATAGCCAAAAACAAGGAATTCTACAGTCTTCTGAAAGAGACAGTAAATTCATAATGTTCAATTTTATCAAGAAGATTTTTAATGGAGGCAAAAATATGGTAGACGAGCCATCAATAGCTATGTCAGGTCAGTCAGTTGGTGATGTTCCGAACGGCGAACCTACAATGTCAAACACAGAAGCGTCAAGGCAAGTTCAGGAAATGGCGGAAATGGCCAACAGGAACGCCCTTGGTGTAATCCCAGGTCAGGTTAACCGCAAGCAGCCGCAACGTCAAGTTCCCCGACAGAACGGCCCAGTCGCTCAGTATAACAATTATCAGCAGCCGCCTGTAAATCAGGTACAGCGTGTTGCTCCTGCACAGATGGTAGCACAGCCGTTGCCGCAACAACCGCAACAGCCTGTTCCTCCTCCACCTCAACCGCAGCCGCAACCGCAGTATTACCAGCAACCGTACTATCCGCCACAGCAGCAACAGTACCCGCCTGCTGGTTATTACTACCCGCAGCAACAGCCGATGCCGCCAATGCAACCGATGCAGCCTGTACAGCAGGCTCCGCAGATGAGTGACGGTTTTGGAGCACCGTTCTCCGAAATGTATGTCACTAGCGACCAAGTGTACGAATGCTACATTGACCTTCCTGGGGTTCCGCAGAGCGACCTCAAAGTAAGGGTTGTGCAGAATAGTCTGGAAGTTAGCGGTGTCCGTAAGCTTCATTCTGATGCACCGTCTGCTGGAAAGAAGAACAAGAGAATCAAGGTGCTTGCCGCACAGTCAAGCGTGCCCGCTTACCTGCTGAATCACTTCAAGTTCACTTTCCCGTTCGCTAAGCCTGTCGATGAGGACAACGTGAAGGCTGTCTTGGAAAACGGTCAGCTGCACGTTACCATCAACATCCTGTCTAGCGAAAAGGGTGTGAATGTTGCGGTTGGCATCTAGGAGGTTACTATGAAGACCGTAGCAGAAATAATCAATGCAAAATATGTCCTCGTTCCTCTCCTACGAGATACGAACATGGGCTACATGATTACGGAACGTGGCGACATGACCGACTACGAATGGAGGGTGTGGCGTAGGGCTACCGAAATCAGGACTGTAAAGCAGCTCCTGACGGCGGTATCGTCTAAGAAGACGCCTACTGAAATCCATCGTGGACTCATGAAGATTGTCGAGTTCCTGAATGCCGAAGGTGTCGATGCTGCCCTTGTTGGAACTGTTGCTGCAAACGACCAGAGAATCAAGTCGTATGAAGAGCAGTCGGAAACAAGCGCATCGTTCAACGACGAAGAACTCTAATAGTTATAAACTAGAATATGAAGGAGGGGGCCCAAACGTGGCTCCCTTTTTCATTGTACCTGACGGAAACTCCAGATGGTACGGAGGTTTCGACAAACTGTTGGAACTTTCATTCACTCAACGGTCGGCGAACTGCCGACAGGAGAATAACTATGGTAGGAACACTTCCTGCATTGAACGATATGTATGAAACAGTATTCGACATCTTTGACCCGAAGAGATATGGTCGCCCGATTTTCCCTTATGCTTTCAAGAAGGCTATCATCAATGATGAAGAAGTCTTGATTGTGGAGATTGCCGTGGTTGGCTGTTCCAAGGACGATGTTAAGATTACTGCTGCTGGCAACCAGATTAAGGTTACGGCAACCACGCCGAAAGACCCTGAATCTTATGTTACCTACTACGATTACATCAAGAGACCGAACTTCACCTTCTCTTGGTCGTTCCCTTGCATCTATGATGTGGCTAATGCCGCAGCTACTGTCAAGGATGGCCTTTGCACTATCGCTATCAAGAAAAAACCTGACAGCGGTGAGAAGGAAATCGTTGTTGGTGAATAAGTAACCTCTCGATATGAAAAAGCCCACTGATTTTTCAGTGGGTTTTTGGTTTAATGTCCGCAGTTGCAACCTTTCTTGACTTTCGGCAATGTCCGTCGCACAACGCTGCTGGCTTTGTAGACAGCCTTCAATCCCTTTGTTCTCAATGAGGGTGGAAGCACCCACATGAAGTCGAGAATGGAAGGGAAATCCTTGCTCATGCGTTCTATTGCCATAGTTCCCGTGTAGGTTGAACCGTTAGAGTCGGTGTACTTGAAGTCTTTGGCATCAGAGCCTGCGTCGATGTAATCAACCATATCAGGGGTTATCTTCTTCTGAATAACCCTAACGTAGCTGCTACAAATCGGGCAACTTGCATCGTAATATATCTTTGGTTTTAAAGTCATATTCGCTCCTTGTTGACTTTATTTAAGCTTCAAGCGGTTTGTCTGACCAGTGGACTTCTGGACCACCGTCATACACGTACTCGTCCTTGTAGCCAGTGCCGAAGATTTCGTCCATGCGCTTTGCAATTCCCTTGAAGAGTTCCTTATTGTTCGGCTTCAAGTGTCCCTGTTCGTCCATAATCTGGTTGTCGTGCAGGGTCTTCATGTCTTGGTGCATGATGGCGTTGCGGTTTTCCTTAGCACGCTTCTGGCCACGGCTATCCACGGTAGAGATTTGTGCTTCGTGAAGCTGGTGCATTCCGAGACGGTGTGTGTCATATTCAGGAACCAGTGTCGGGCAGAGCTTTTCTTTCATGCTGCGGTCGTACTCTGCGTTCTTTTTCAGAATGTCTGCAATAGCCATGATGGTGTACATCGTTGCCGAGTCGATTTCGTCAGGAGAGCAATGCATCCTCGGCCAGCATCCGTCACCGCATGTACGCATTTCGGCACAGTTGTTCGTCGGCTTTGCCAGCTCGTAACCATCGCCGTCGTTGGACACGACGATGAAGATGTGAGGAATGTCCTTGTTCTTCAACTGGACGACATCGCCTACGTTGTACGTGGATTCATAACCAAGCGATTCGAGGGCGTTGATGTCCTTCATCGCATGGATTGTGTTCATGGTGTTTAGACCAAGACCAGCCTCGCAGATAGCAAGCTTTTCTTCTTTGGTAAGGTCTTTGCCTTCGTCCGCACTGAAAATGGGTCCACGCTTGGCGTTGATTTCCTTGCCAGAAATGCCATATGCCTTGTATAGAGGGGCGTTCTCGTCATCATAGGGGCTAGCCCTGACGATAACAGCCATGTTCTCTTCATCGCCAGGTCCTTCGTCTTCATCGGGCGGCAGGTTGGCAATGGCCTTGCACTGCTGGTTCAACTCCTCGAACTGGGCCTGTGATTCAAAAATGGANNCTCATATAGTTTATACATTTCGGGATAGCTCGGAAGTATAAACTATTAGGGAAAGAAGGTTTATCTATGAAATCGAAGAAACTTGCAGGCATTCGCTTATTCAACTATTTGAACGATGGTATCAACTGGAAAGACCACAAGGATATCATTCTTGACTATTGGATAAAGAATATCGCACCGCAGTACAACCGTTCTCCCGACAAGTTGCAGGGTTTCGTTACGGTAGAATCCCTACCTACCGCAGTGCAGAAGGAATACGAGGACTGGTTCAAGAAGTTCGATTTCCAGACATCGAAAGACCAGAAATGGATAGACTTTGTAAACGGTACGCTTAACATCTTCTACCACACGAACGGTTATCATCAGGAGCCTAAAGACGTGTGGTATATCGACTTGATGAAGTCCGAAGTGAAGGCGAGGAATATCGTTGAAACACAGGTGTATCACGGCAACCCTAACTTGAACTCGTTTATGAAAATCGAGACCAACTCGAAGCCCGAGGAAGTGGGTGGTCGTCGTAATGGTTACATCTATGCAAGGAAACTGGCCTCTATCAGGCCGAGGGACACGCAGGGTTATTACTGGGGTGTTATCTTCACTTGTGACGAAACTGTTAGTATCAAGTACGACTCCAACGGCCATCCTGAGGAAAGAAGCATTTGCTGGGCGGCAAACCCTGAGCATATCACGCTGGTAAAGATAACGGCTGACGGTCTTATGGTTATCGTTCCTTGTGAAGTGAAGAAGAAACTGTGGATGGACCGAAGGGTTGTGCCAGAAGGCATGATTACGAAGAATCCTATGAATGGAGCCCGCCTTGCCCAGTATCTGAAAAAGAATTTCAATGTAATGTACGGCATCTTCGACAACATCAAGAAGAGGGTGGACGAAGCCCGTGTTAACGCTACCGCTAGAAAGAACGCACTGTGTACAATGTCTGACGAAGAAATCATGGTTGGTGAAGTTCTTGGCATGAACCCTGAGGACTTCGTTGAGAACGGTCACGTTTCCCAGAAAAGGCTTGAATACAACCGTGCCGTAAGACGTAGCATCCACCAAGCTAACGTGAAGCACCGTCAGGAAGTAAACGCAAAGATGCGTGCTATCGAAAAGGAAGAACGCAGAAAGGGCAAGGAACAAGCAGCACATTTCAATGCGCTTGTTTAGTCCCTGCTTCTTCTGAAGTTTACAATGTCATTTGCCGTAGGAGCAGTGCCATTGCTTATTATCTTATAGACATCTTCTATCGTGACAGTTTCTGCTTTCGGAGGATTGACTTCGAGGTGTTCAGAACTGAGTGATGCCAACCTCATACCAGCAACTTCCGCATTGGAAACTACCTTTTCATAGATATCCCTGTACTCGGTTCCGTCTTCCGCAGTTGTCGTGGTGATTGCCGTTCCGTTAGACTGCTCGTTCAGGTCAGAGACGGTAAGCATTCCCTTCAAGTGGTCGAAGTCGATTAGGTCTTGCTTTGCGATGATGCCGAATTCATTTTCGAGCTGTTCGAACTTGTCCGCATACGGGCCGTTGTAGAAGGAATCGAACATCAGTTCGCCCTTATATTCCTCGAACATCTTGACTATCGCATCGAACTCCTGTTTAATCTGGTCTCCGATAAAGGCATGCAGGATGTATGCGTCACCACCGACAGCGACACCATTGTTGTAACCGCCAATGACAGATGCCTTGGAAACATATTCGTCTTCCTGTGTTGCAGGAACGAACAGTCCGTTAATCCAGCGTCCTCTCTGGTAGTTGTCCTTGGTGACTTGCTTCTGGTCGTACATGTTGTCAAGCGACTGTGGAAGATAGGGCCTTCCGTCGCCACACGGTATGTGCAGCCTTCCGTCAGAGAGAGTGATGTACGATGCGTCAATCATGTCTTCCGCCCTGATTTGAACCTTGTCGTATTCGTCTCCGAGGAAATTCTTGACAAATGCAATCGGGTCGGTCGAATAGTAGCTTGAAACGATTGGCTTGTATCTAGTGATGTACTCGCCAGCGAGCAATGCACGGAATGACTGGAGATTTCCCATCATGCCGAAATACACAAGCAACTGCTGGTATGCAACCCTGTTCTTGTTCAGCCATTCGTACATATCTCCCTTGTTCGGCATCTTCGTTCCGTATGCGTCCATCTTCAACTGAATCATTCTGAGGAACTCAATCAGGTTAATCAACGGAAGGTTCTTCGGGAACTTGAAGTTGCGGATGGAAGTGGGACTTACGTACCTGACGCCGCCAATGATGTCGGCATTCATGTAGACAGATGAATTCTTGGGAATCCACTGTGTTGTCTTATCCTTTTGAAGTTCCTTTGTTGGCATTTTTGCGTACTTATTTGCAGGAACGTAGGAGAAGTCAACAATCGGGTCACGCTGTGCTATCAGGCTGTCCCTGAACTTCGGTGCATCCTTGTGGTTGACACCGATTGGGAGGAACTCCCAGTCGAACAGGTCTGCACCGACAGTAAGGCGACCGCACCAGACGACGTTGAACTTTGCACCGTATTTTCCAGCTAGGCAGTCTTTGGTGAAATCACGGGCGATATCGATGAGCTTCATCATGTCATCGCTGCCGTCCTTGATAGGCGTCTTCTTGTCGTCGGCATAAATCATTATCTTCACGGCAAGACCGTAGTTGTGCCATGAGAGGAAAGCGCTCTCGCTTCCACCAAGACATCTTGACCTCTGGTCGTCAACCGAGCGTGTGGTTTCTACCAGTTCTACCCTGTCTTTTCCAAAATTGTCCATAAGAATTCTGAGAAGATGTGCGACGGAAGGATATATATTTATACCCTTTCTCAGGCTTGAAATTTCCTTGCTCGTGTCAAAGAAGATTCGCCATCCGTCCTTACCAGAACCTAAGTTACCGCTACGGTCCTTGATTGCGTATCTCGACTGGTCGAACGGCCCGTAAGTACCGAATGCGTAACCTCTGATTTCTTCATCGTAAGGGAAATACGGAAGGTTGTATTCAATGTTCACTTGGGTAGTTTCATCGCCGCTCTTGGTGTCATCGAGACCTACCATGAAGTATTGCGTAGTTCCTGTCGGTGGTATATTCACCGAGGAATCGACAGATATGGTATGGGCATCTACGATTGTCCCAGATACTTCTTCATCAACATTTGTGATTTTCAGAGATACCTTTTTTCCTGCTTCAAGGTCTTTTGGAATTTCCTTGGTGACGATGATATCGTTTGGCTTAGTGTATTCAGACTCGAACGGAATCATGCGTTGAGGTATCTTCATGTCCTTTGGATATTTACTGTACAATCCAACGTTGATGAACCTGATTTCGGTCCAACGAGTACCGATGCACTGCATCTTGGTTACAGTCCGATAGAACCAAAGGAAGCGTTTCTTTTTCTTCACCTTTCTGTATAGTCGTGTAGGAATCAGCATTCTTGCGGGGAATGTTGCCGTTATCGGAATACCGTTTGCAACTCTGTAACACTGACTGTCTCGCAGTATTCGCTCCTTGCTTTCAAACACTGAGTCAGCAGTATAATACTCGAAGTATTTTATCCTGTTGACGACTCGGTTGAACTCTGTCACGCTCTTTTCTAGCGAGCGTAGGCGGATTTTCAACATGGCGGCCATGCCAGGTTGGAGGAATGCCATTGCAACGATTGCTGCATCGAATTTGTCAAGAATGTCGTCAACATCATCGACGATGCTGAGCTTTTTTGAGAGGTGTGCGGTTTCAAATGAGGTGTCTGGCTGGAATGCAGGGATTAGCATCGATGCACTATTCTTAGATGTGTCGGTTTCTGGTGTTCCGTCATCTGTAAGCACGGCGCCTCTATACCAGTCTACTACCCTGATTTTAACGTCTTGGAACTTGTTTACATCGGCTAAATCGAGAAGCTGGGGCTGGTACAGGAATGTCGGTTGAGCAGCGTATGATACAGGTGTTAGTGCTGCTGCCAAAGCGTGGTTCAGGAAATTACGTAACCACATAGTTCGTCCATCATCGTCCACAGGCATCCTGTCCTTCAAATAGGTATCAAAGTAGTCTTGAAGTAGCTCGTAGAAATCTAAAAAGTTATATTCCGTATATGCAATCATCGCTTTATCAACGTTGATGCCTTTATACGCTTTATCGAATCCATCTTGGTCTATCGAACTTACCATTGGCATGTATTGGTAAGAGCCAGGATAAGCGTCGTTATTATTGTATACAAATCTCTTATAGCCGCTCCTTGTATAGTAAGGAACTACGAGAGTCAAATTCCTGTTCCAGTCGGTTTCAACCAGAGGGCATTTCATAGATTCGATGTCTACGAGGAAATGTTCGTCTGGGTCAGTGAGAGCGTATTCTGCTGGCGTTGCGTTTCGGTAATCGGCTGCCGATACATCTTCGATTTTTCTCCGAGTAGACTTTTTCAGAGACTTCTTCAATACCCAAAGGCTCTTTATTCCAGACAGCACATCGTCGAATGCGTCGTTGAAATCGTCAGCGACTTCTTCTTTCGGAAAATATGCCTCGAAAGCATCTCTCAATGAAGGCAGGAACGGGGTTCTGTTGTCGCCAGTGCAATCAATCATGTACCCATAGTTCTGCATGTTCGTACAGAAGCCCTGCGTATTTGCTTGGACTACATCTGATGCTTTCATTGAACGGGGAAGCGTAGGATTAGGAACGGTTACGTCAACAGGCCTTTGACCTTGTGGTGGAGGTGCTGCGTTCGGGTCAACTAGGTCGTAGTAAGTAGATACTTCGACCTCGAACTTATTCTCTCTAACTGCCCTTGCGACGTTGCTCATGCGGCGTTCAAGTGTTTTATAGGATAGAACACAGTTCTTCTTTCTGGGCTTGCTTGACTTTGCCCACTTTAATGTTTCGCATCCACTACCGAGCAGGCCGAACATTGCCATGGCGTGAACATACACGTCGGCATCAGTTGCTACGGGTTGTGGGTTAGTGATTAGCGTGTACTTTGGAACGACATTCAGAGTGACAGGAACTTTCTGGTCGATGTTAAAATCATCGTCGTAATGTGCATATCCAGTCACCGTCGATATCAAAGTTCCGTTAGGACGTGGAGCTTCGTACTCGGCGTCACCAAGAGGTGACCCTATCCTGAATGCGTACCTGTCGTCTCCCTCTTCCCCGTCCTCGTTAATTACAGAACAGCTCTGGACCAGATGGCCTTCGGCCTTGTCATAATTGCTACCCTCGAAATACCTGTCGGTTCCGAAATATCGGCTGTAATCACCGAGGGTTACGCCCGTCACGATGTAGTCAATGTTGCGGGTGACGATTTCGTTCAGCGATGTGTCGCCGTCATCTGTGGATGCGGACGAATCTGCCTTGATTGGGACATCTTTTAACTCTATTTTTGCGTCAGTCTTTCCTGACATCCTTTTGAAATATTTGCTGAAATCGAACATATTGGCTCACTGGCTTTCGTTTATAGTTTATCAGGGTGGAAATAAACCGTTTCGGTATAAAAATACCTTTTGAAAAATGTATTTTAACAGCAGTTAAACACATAGGTATACCCATGAAACATACATTGACCCTACATTCCGTTGACCTCAAGGTTAACATCGACGAAAAGAAGGAATTTCTCGACCAAGTATTCGGTCGTGGCAAAAAGGGCCCCGAAAACGAATATTCAATCGGAAGCTTTGACATCTTGGGCCATGCCCTGACCAAACTCAGCGGTAAGCTGAATCAGGAAGACTATGGCAAGGTGTATGAGTTCCTTGACGCTGTTGAAAAGTCCGTTGGCGAAGGGTTCTGCCAAGTCGCTAGCGACCTGCTTGCAAGTTCCCGCAACGTCATGAGCGAGATTGACACGGTGAAGCTCAACTCCGATGGCGATGGCCATGCTGCACAGGAGCTTGACTGCAATGTTCCGTCCTTGTACAGAACAATCATCGCCCTTCTTGAAGGAATGAAGATTTGCTGTCACGAACGCCTTTGGAAGGTAAAGTACGCTCCGAGACAAAAGATTGAAGACCCTGAAATCAAGAAATACGAGGCGGAGGCCGCTGCTGAAAAGTCAAAGAAAAAGGGCAAGAAAAAGGCAGAGAAGGAAACGCCTGTCCTCACCAAGGAATTTGTCAACAAGCATGTTCTCAAACTTGATGAGAAAAAGCCGAAAAAGGAAACCAAGAAGACTGGTTCGGCCAAGAAAGCAAAGTAAGAAATTACATAATTAAATAAGAAAGCCTCCCCAAATGGGGAGGCTCCTTTGTTGTGGCTATAAGGAGGCAATTCACCACAACTAAAGCTTAATCTGGTC
>LXOW01053134.1_pt1 | contig 69061 bp, 66 predicted proteins | sample 1368591 | NCBI WGS metagenome assembly LXOW01 (sample SAMN04884650, study PRJNA319009) | bovine gut metagenome | isolation source: Cow rumen | host: Bos taurus | place: Italy: Legnaro (PD) | collected 2014-07-09
GCTCGTTACTGCCTGCTATGCCGCCTTCAGCCTTAAGACCGGAGAGACGCTCTATGAGGTGCACCATCCCGACCCGCAACTGCATCTGCCACTCTTCAACTGCGTATGCTATGCTTTCATGTACCGTCGCGAAGTGCTCGAGACCATAGGTGATTACGACACGACACTCTTCCTTGTCGAGGATTACGACTATTGGGTACGCATCTGGCAGAAATACCCTGTAGGTAAGATATACAAGGTGCTTTACTATACCGGTGTCGGCGACGACACCCTGACGCTCTCTCGCAAAAAAGAGATTGCAGAGAAGCTGCTGGAGATGCGCTTGCACTATTTCGATAGTTTCGACAAAGCCCTCGAAGGCCATCCTGATTTGCAGCGCAGACTTTATAACTCAATGACTGACAACATGCATGGGCTGCAACGTTTACGCTTCTCTGCCGCTCGTGGTCTCAAATATTTCTCTTTCTACTGGCTCTATTACCGGCCAAAGAAAACTCTTAAGAAACTAATCAAAAGAACTCGGATTTAAATCTCAACCAGACTGCAATTTAATTCTCAATCAGATTGTAAAAGAACTATTCTACATCCTTTTTCTCAATCAGAACTAAAAGAACAAAAAGAATTAATCATGACTCCTTCTGAATTGGCATACGAAATAATTGGATGCGCCATGCGAGTGCATCAAAACCTTGGACCTGGATTGCTGGAATCTGTCTATCAGAAGGCACTTTTGATTGAACTCGATGAAGCATGTCTTGAATTCGAAGAAGAAGTGCCTATAGATGTTCTATATAATGGAAACAATCTGGGAATTGGCTTTAGGATAGATATTCTTGTGGAGAATACTATCATTCTTGAACTTAAATCGGTTTCACAATTAGAGAAAGTGCACTATAAACAACTACAGACATACTTAACTCTTGCGAATAAACCATTTGGCTACCTGATCAACTTCAATTCAGACGATTTCTGTATAGGTAAAGGTATCCATAAAATCACAAATCTCAAGTATTGTTCTGATAGTTCTTTTTGTTCTGATTGAGATATATATTCTTTTTATTCTGATGGCGAAAGTTACGGTGCTGATGCCGACATATAATGTTGCTCCATGGGTTGAGGAGGCTATACAGAGTGTCCTCAAGCAGTCCTATCGAGACTTCGAGTTGCTGGTGGTTGACGATGGATCTACTGACGACACCCTTGAACATGTACGTGTCATAGAGGATTCCCGCATCCGCATCGCCGCTTTCCCCAACAATGTAGGGCTTGCTGAGAACCTCAACCGTGGGCTTGACCTCATAAACACCGAGTTGGTGGCGCGCATGGATGGTGACGATATTGCAGAACCAGACTGGTTGGAGACGGGCGTCAAAGTGCTTGACAGCCATCCGGACATAGACATCTGCAGTTTCGGGTTCCAGTTCTTCGGCACAAAAACATCGCTTGTACGCTTTCCCGAATATCACGAGGATTCCAAAGCGCAGATGCTCTTCGGTTGCACGGTCATCGTGCCTGTAATGAGACGAAGGGTTTTTACCGATAACAACCTGCGCTACCGCGCTGACACCTTCCCTGCTGAGGACTACAGCCTGTGGGCAAGAGCCTACCGGGTGGCAAAGGTCTACAACGTGCAGCGCACCCTCTTCCACTATCGCACACATGCAACACAAATCTCCACCGCACAGCGACAGGCACAGATAGAGAAGTCCAACGAAGTAAGATTGCAAATGCTCGAGTGGCTGAACCCCAATTTCAACGATGCAGAGAGACGTTACTTCCTTGACTGCTTCGTACCTTGCAAGATTGAGCGGAAGCAGGATATTGATAGCCTTAAGCTGTTCGCCAACCTACTTGTCAGCCGCAACACCCAAGAACACTACGACACCCCTGCGCTGCACCGCAAATTCAAGAGCCATATATCCTATGGTGCTCTTTCTTACGCTGAAGAAAGATACTTCCCAAAGAACTATAATCCTATCAGTCTCTTCCGCCTATTGAATAGCGGCTTCTACTGCACACTTCCCGCAAAGAACCGTCGCAAAATTTTTGTTAAATGTCTGCTTCTAAAAAGGGTCAAGAATTAGAGAATTTGAGAATTAGGAAATGAGCACCCTGCAATACATCCAACGAAAGTTACATAATCTAACCCACCCTGTCTTCGGTCGCATTCTGATGCTGCACAGGGTGGTGGAGCAGCGCAGTGATGAGTCAGAACAGCGCGAACTGGAGGTAACACCACAGTTTCTTGAGCAGACCATCAAAGAATACCAACAGCTGGGCTACCGTTTCGTCTCCATTAACGAAGCTATAGGAATTATTGAGAAAACACGACTTTCACCTTTCACCTTTCGCCCTTCACCTTTTGTTTGTCTCACCTTCGACGACGGCTACCACGACAACTATACCACTGCCCTGCCCTTGTTAAAACGCCTCAACATACCTTTCACCGTCTACATCACCACCGGCTTAATCGACAACAAAATTCCCCTGTGGTGGTACCCCAATCAACAACTCGGCCTCAGTTGCGACGAGCTGATTGCCTTCGATCGTGAGCCTCTATGTACCATCGGCGCACACACCATTAGTCATCCAAGGCTTGACAATCTCTCTCCTGAGGAACAAAAAAAGGAAATAATCGACTCCAAAACAACTCTTGAGCAATGGCTCGGACATCCCATCCGCCATTTCTCCTATCCCCATGGTGCCTATAATGAGGTATCCCTCCAAATAGTCAAAGAAATCGGTTTTACATCCTGCCTGAGAGCCTGGGGTGGAAAATTGCGTCGAGGTAATGCTTCAATGCTCGAACTACCTCGAATTATACTGAAAGAAAATGAATAGAAAGCCTGAAGTATACTTTGTTTCCTTTGCCAACAGTCGTTATGCTTCTCAGAAACGCATCAAGCAAGAAGCCGAGCAAATGCATTTCTTCGACCACATCGTGGTAGGTGACGAGCGAATACTTGAGCCCTGGTATTATAAGAAATACAAGGACCGTTGGCCCGAACGCAGTTTCGGCTACTGGCAGTGGAAACCCTACCTGATTCGTCGTACCATGGATCGTATGGAAGAAGGGGACTATTTAGTCTACGCTGATGCTGGCTGCACCCTCAATCCTCGCGGGATACCACGTCTGCGCGAATACATGCAGATGGTCACCGACAGCCCTTGTGGTGTGCTCGGTTTTGACCAGCATTTCCGGGAGGCTGAATGGACCAAAGCCGATCTCTTCGAATATTTCGGTGTCCTCGGCGACCCCAAATATATGGACCATGGTCAAGTGGCCACTGGATGTATCGTCATCCACAAGAAACCCGCCTCACAACGTCTCATCGACGAATGGCATTATATCATGCATTTCCATCATGACTTGGCCACCGACTCACCGTCCAAACTACCCAACGTACCGAACTTTCAAGAAAACCGTCACGACCAGAGTGTCTTCAGCCTTTTGATGGTCAAATACGGCGGCGTGGAGCTGCCTGTCGAAGAGTTCTTTACCGAAAGTGACTGGGAAGAACTCAAAGACTACCCCATCTGGGCCACACGCAAACGCATGAAGAAGCGCACATGGCAAAAAGAGATAAACTATCGCATCAAGAAAATGCTATTCCTCGCCAAATGAGTTCGAACTACGCATACATAACCATGGCCACCAGCAAGGACTACCTTCCTGGGGTGATAGCCATGTATCTTAGTCTCAAGCGCACAGGAACCGTCATATCTCTTTACGCCATGCTCCCACAGGCGCTGGTTGAGAGTGAACCTTTGGCCATCAACAACCTGAAGCGCAACGGCATCAATATATTGGAATACAATCATTCCATTGAAATACCGCAGCAACTCATCGACAACAACGCCCACCAAGGCGACCACCGCTTCAGCCATACTTTCGACAAATTACTGGTCTTCGAACAGACACAGTTCGACAAGATAGTCTACCTCGATGCAGATATCTACATACTACATAATCTCGACCACCTGTTCCAACTACCGCATATGAGCGCCATGATTGCAGGCAAGAGCTATCCTGGAAACGAGGACTGGACAGACCTTACCTCAGGCATCATGACCATCGTTCCCGAGCAAGGGCTGTCTGCAAAGTTTGAAAAGCTAATACCCGATGTCATCAAAGCCAAAGGTATTTGCGGCGACCAGGACATTCTGCAAGCCTATTACACCGACTGGCCACAGCGACCGGAACTCGACATGGGCGAAAAATACGGTGTCATCGCCTACTACGCAAAATACTACGAACAACATCTAGGCTACAAATACACCAACCAAGAGGAAGACCCTCTCTCGGTGGCCGTAATACACTATGCCGGCGAGATGAAACCTTGGATGCAGCACTGGTCACCCCTCTCGGTACTCAAACAAGAGTTGCAACTGGCAGTACTACGTCTCATCGGTAGACGAAACACCACCGCCGTGTTATTAGAATATAAACATCTGGTGCGCAAAGCCAGAAAACTGCTCTACGCCAAATGAGTCTACGCACCCTCTACCACCGTTACCGCAATCCGCTGACTTCCACCGACGGGCACATACTCTACTATAACTGGTGGAACAAGCAGCCGGCTGACGAGATATGGTTCACTACCTTTCAGCAGAGCAGAGGCTACCCTGAACGTTACCCCAAGGCCCGTTTCGTCTTTTTCTCCAGCCTCGGCAACACTAAAGTACTACGCGTCGATACACTGGCCCATCCCTTTGCACACAACCGCAAACGCATCTATTTCAACGGTGAAAACAACCACTACCCAGGCTTTGTACCTTACTTGAACAACCTACTTGACCACCATAACATCGACCTTTCGTTAGGCTTCGATTACACCGATGACCCACGTTATCTGCGGTTCCCATTGTGGATACTAGAGATGTTCCCTCCGCAATCGACCGTAGATGACATCAAGCACATATGCGACCAATTGAGCCACCAACAATGGGATGCCTCCATACGTAGCCGTTTTTGCGCCCTCGTCTCTGGCAATCGCGGTCCCGACGACCCTGGAGCACAGAGGCGTATACGGTTAGTAGAAAAACTCAACACCATCGCCTCCGTCGACTGTGCCGGCAAACTCCTACACAACACCGACGAATTAAAGGAACGTTTCAACGACAATAAGGCCGAGTTCCTCAAACAATATAAATTTTACATCTGTCCTGAGAACGCCTCAGTCGAAGGCTACGTCACTGAGAAGGTGTTCCACGCCATAGGCTCCGGATGCATCCCCATCTACTGGGGTGCAAACAGCAACCCAGAGCCCGACGTGCTAAACCACGACGCCATCCTCTTTTGGGCTCCCGACGGAGATAACTCAGCCCTGCTGAAACAGATAGAGATTCTACAAAGCAATGATAAACTCTATCGCGAATTCTTCGAACAACCCCGTCTGAAGCCCGACGCCTGGCAAGTGGTGGCGGGGTACTTCGAGAGGCTGGAAAACCACCTCAACGAACTATTCCAATAATCTAACCGAACTAACCGAATCATACCGAAAACTTGTTGACTTGTTGTCTCGTAGACTTTTAATATCTCAATCAAAACTAAAAAAACTATCAGAACAAAAGAACTAATGCGCTTCTCCATCATCATACCTGCCTATAACGCCGAGGGTTACCTGCAGCGGTGTCTTGACAGCATTGTATCCCAAGACTTTGCCAACTATGAGGTCATTGTCATTGATGATGGCAGCACCGACGGCACGGCACCCCTATTGAAGCAATATCCGCAGGTTAAGGTCATAAGCCAGCCTAACCAGGGTATGGCCACGGCCCGCAACCGCGGTCTGGAGATGGTGCAAGGCGACTATATCCTTTTTGTCGACAGCGACGACAGGCTCTGTCCCAGTGCTTTGGCCACCCTCGCACCGCACCTCGGTGGCGAGGATATCGTCGGCTTTGGCACACAGATATACAACGAAAGCACTGGCATCTACACCGACAACCCCATACAGCCCACCGCCGCCCCCATGGCGGGTTGGGACTACTTCAATCGCCATCGTCTTGAGGCCACTCCTGTGCATTTTGTATGCATCTGGCAGCGAGCCTACCGTCGGGCTTTTTTGGAGGAGAAAGGCCTGCGCTTTGTCGATGGTCTGCGCCGTGCCGAGGACGACCTTTTCACCACCATGACCATGCTCCACGCTGGCAGCGTGAAGACCATCGCCGACTGTCTATACATCTACCACCTGCGCACAAACAGCATCACCCGCACTACCGACCCGAAGCTCAATGCTGACAGTTGGCTTGTACAACAGATACTTGCCGACACCTTTATTCCAATGCAAGCCATAGACAAAAGTGTCATCTACCAAGTGCTGGCCTCTAACTACATAAATCGCCTATCAAAAAAGGGCAACACCCTCACCGCTACTGAATGGGAGCAGTTCCGCCAAGTCTGCATCACTCCGCGCCACCGTCGCCTTTACCGTATCGCCCGCGTCAGCCCGGCACTCCTACGTCTCTATAACCGCCTATGCTCTTCTCTTCGATAGAGTTCTTCGTCTTCCTACCGCTGGTCTTCGCCCTTTACTGGGTGCTGAACCGCCACACCCGTTGGCAGAACCTGCTGGTGGTGGCGGCATCGTATGTATTCTACGGCTGGTGGGACTGGCGTTTCTTGCTGCTCATCGCTTTTACCTCAGCATGTTCCTATGTTAGTGGTCTAATAATAGAGCATGGTCGTTGGAGGAAAACTGCCCTATGGGGCAACATCATTATCAATCTTGCCATTCTTGGGCTTTTCAAATACTATGACTTCTTCGCTGCTGAGCTTGCAACATTGCTTGGATGCAATGGAGACCGCGTGATGCTACATCTCATCCTGCCTGTCGGCATCTCCTTCTATACATTCCAGGCCCTCTCCTACTCAATTGACATCTACCGCGGCAAGATGGAGCCCACGCGCGATGTGGTGGCTTTCTTCGCTTATGTTAGCTTCTTCCCGCAGTTGGTAGCAGGTCCTATAGAGCGAGCCACCAACCTGTTACCACAATTCCAGCGGCAACGCCAGTTCGACTACGGGCTGGCCGTCGATGGTGTGAGGCAGATGCTGTGGGGATTCTTCAAGAAGGTGGTGGTGGCCGACAACTGTGCCGTTTATGTCGACGACATCTGGAACAACATTTCTGGAGAGAGCAGCCTTAACTTAGTTATGGCTGCCGTGCTCTTCAGCATACAGATTTACTGTGACTTCTCAGGGTACAGCGACATCGCCATCGGATGCGCCAAACTCTTCGGCATACGCCTGATGCGCAACTTCAAGGTACCCTACTTCAGTCGCGACATTGCCGAGTTCTGGCGCCGTTGGCACATCTCGCTCACCACTTGGTTCCGCGACTATGTCTATATTCCCTTGGGCGGCAGCCGTGTAAGCAAATGGAAAGTAGTGCGCAACACCTTCGTCATATTCCTCGTTAGCGGTCTATGGCACGGTGCCAACTGGACCTTCCTGGCATGGGGCGCTTTTCATGCCTTATTGTTCCTGCCGCTGATACTGATGGGAAAGAACCGTAAATACACTGATATAGTGGCTGCTGACCACTGGCTGCCTAGCATCAAAGAACTTGGTCAGATGTTGCTCACCTTTATTCTCGCGGCATTGGGATGGATTCTCTTCCGCAGCCAGAGTATCGGAGAGGCTATCTGCTTCATAGGTGGTATCTTCGCTGGCGGCCTTGGCGGAGCCAACTTCCCCATGCGGACACTATGTTTCGTAGCCTTGTTGATAGTAGTCGAGTGGCTGCAACGCAACCGTGAGCACGGCATGTCGATGGATGGTGTAAAGAATGGCGTTGTCCGCTACATTTGCTATTTTGCCGTGCTAGCCATAATCTTCATATACGGCGTATTTAACGAGACTTTTATCTATTTCCAGTTCTAAAGCTCAATCGGAACTAAAAGAGCAAAAAAGAAAACTTGTTGACTTGTAGTCTCGTAGACTTGTTTATTTATTATCTCAATAAGATTGTAAAAGAATAAATGAGAAGGTTTCTCATAAAACTCGGAATAACTGCTATAGCACTATTGTCTATTGCGTGGGGGCTTGACCTGCTTATCACACACAATCTCAGGCATTCCGACGCCCGAATGTTCCACACCTACAACGCTATCTACAGCGACACGCTGCAGTGTGACGCTGTGGTGATGGGCTCCTCGCGCGGACAGGTGCAGTATGATGTCCGAATACTCGATAGCATTACTGGACTCAACTGTTACAATATCAGTGTTGACGGCCGTTGCATTGATGCCGAGGTCATTATCTACAATGCCTACCGTCATCATGCTCCTAAGCCTAGACTCATCATACAGAATATCGATTGGGGCACTCTGCAGATGAGCAATGGTTACGAGCGAGAACAATATCTGCCTTACCTGGACAAAGATGACCTTTATAAGCAGACCTGCGAGAGTGAGGGTTTCAACCTAGCCGACCGTTGGCTACCCCTCAAACGCTATTCGGGCTACCGCAATGTCATCTTCGAAGGGCTAGGCCTACCGGCCAAGATTGCAAGACCTGAAAATATCTATAAAGGATATATTGCCACGGATAAAGAGTGGGATGGAGCGGCATTTCGACAGATTGACACTCTGGGTATCACCGTCAACCCTGAGGCTGTCGAGATATTCGGCCGCTATCTGGCACAGTGCCAATCGGAAGGCATCCAGGTGGTGATGGTATATGCCCCGTTTTACATTGGTGCAACGCAAAAAATGGGGTCTGCCGTTGACACGATGTTTGCACTCTACCAGTCGTATACCGACCATTATGGCTGCCAGATACTGAACTACACCTACGACAGCATCAGTTACGACACACTCAACTTCTACAATGCCAGCCACCTAAACCGACGGGGGGCTGAACTGTTCTCCACCAAACTGGCTAAAGATTTAAAAGAACTCATTTCTCAATCAGATTGTAAAAGATTGTAAAAGAAAAACAATAATGAAGAAGATTCTCATCGTCTTCGGCACACGGCCTGAAGCCATCAAGATGGCTCCTGTGGTGAAGGAACTCGCCAGTCGGCCTGATGAGTTCGAGACTAAAGTCTGTGTTACGGGTCAGCATCGCGAGATGCTCGACCAGATGCTCGAGGTGTTCGACATACATCCAGACTACGACCTGAACATCATGCTGCCCGGACAGGACCTCTATGATGTCTCGTCGCGCATACTGCTCGGCATGCGCGATGTGCTGACCAGCGAGAAACCCGACCTGGTCTTGGTGCATGGCGACACCTCCACCTCTTCCTTCGCGGCATTGGCTGCCTTCTATCAGCATATCCCCGTGGGACACGTGGAGGCTGGTCTACGCACCGGCAACATCTACAGTCCGTGGCCCGAAGAGATGAACCGCCAGCTGAACGGAAGGCTCTGCACCTGGCATTTTGCCCCCACGGAGACTGCCAGACAAAACTTGCTGAGGGAGCATGTCAACGATGCTCATATCGTTGTCACCGGCAATACCGTCATCGACGCCCTACATTGGGTGGTGGCGTCAGACAAGACCGCAGCACCGCAGTTTGGCCGCGACGAAAGTCGTCGCATGGTGCTTATCACCGGGCACCGACGCGAGAACTTCGGCGACGGCATGAAACATATATGTCAGGCCATCAATGCGCTGGCCGAGAAATTCATCGATGTGGACTTCGTCTACCCCATCCACCTCAACCCCAATATCCGGCGTCCCGTACAGGAAATCATCGACGGCAGTAGGAACAACGTATATCTGTTGGAGCCACTGTCGTATCTGGAATTTGTAGCCATGATGCAGCAGAGCACGCTGATACTCACCGACAGTGGCGGCATACAGGAGGAGGCCCCGGCCTTCGGTAAGCCCGTCTTGGTGATGCGCGACACTACCGAACGTCCCGAAGCCATCGAGGCTGGCACCGCACGCCTCGTAGGCACCGACCGAGACGCTATCGTGAAGAACGTTGCCCGTTTGCTCACCGAACCAGAAGAATACAACATCATGTCGCATGCTGCCAACCCCTTCGGTGACGGCCACGCCGCACGGCGCATCGCTGACTTCATACTCAAAAATGACTAATAGCATCCACCTCCCCGGACTCAACGGCCTGCGAGCGATAGCGGCCCTGTCGGTGATGTGGAGCCACACCTTTCAGTCCACCTTTGGTGACTGGGGCATTAAGGGCTTCCAACTACCTGTGGTTGCTGATGGTGTGACAATGTTTTTTGTCATCAGCGGCTTTTTGATTACCTATCTGCTCCTCAACGAGCAAGAAAAAAGCCATGACATAAGCATCCCCAAATTCTATATGAGGAGAATCTTGAGGATATGGCCAATTTACTATGTGTATATGGCCATTGCCTTGACAGTTACTTCCACATGGGACGATTCCAACATATGGTATTATTGTTTCTTTGGTGCCAATTTACCATTCGTTTTGGCGGCTGGCATCTGGCCAATAGTCCACTATTGGAGCATCGGTGTGGAGGAGCAGTTCTACCTGTTTTGGCCGTGGCTCGTCAAAGGAGTCCGCGGAAAGACGTCGAGGCTGCTTACTGTCGCCATCACTTTATGTGCGGTGTGGCTCATATGCAAATGGGGTATTTACCTCGTTTGGGGAGCCACGACAGCCTACAGGTTTTTCGCCGTCACAAGGTTCGATTGCATGATGATAGGTGCCATCGGGGCCATACTTTACTTTACCCAGAGTGGGTGGTTCAATCGACTGATCGGCAACAGAATTATTGGCATAGCATGCCTGTTGGTGCTATTCTTTTCACAGACATGGGCTGGTTTCGTTCCGGCGCCGATAAGGACACAGGTCATTGCCTTGCTGGCACTGGTGTGCATCATGAGTCAGCTGCACACGCCAATCATCAATTTGGAAAATAGGCTGTGCGACTTTGTGGGAAAGATTTCCTATGGAATCTATGTCATACATCCATTGTTAATATTTGGACTCTCCTTCTTTTACAGAAACTCCGGCATTCTGCTCCAGGAAACGTTTGCAGCAATCCTTATCTACTGCCTGATTACCGCTGCAACAATCCTCGTTGCCTGGCTATCCTACCGTTTCTTCGAAAGTCCGTTCCTGAGATTAAAGAATCGCTTTGCCATCGTGCAGAGTCAAAACTCCATGAAATAATGGCGCACTTCTCTGTCATCATGCCACTCTACAATAAAGCACCTTATGTCCGCAAGGCCGTGGAGAGTGTTGTAGGGCAGACCTTTGACGATTGGGAACTCATCGTAGTCGACAACGGCAGTACCGACGGAAGTGGCGAAGTGGTAGCAAACTGCCACGACCCAAGAATCAAGATGCTGCATCTGAAGGAGAATATCGGCCCCGGCGCTGCACGCAATCATGGTGTGGCGGAGTCGACAGGGTCCTTTATATGCTTCCTCGATGCCGACGACTGGTGGGAACCAACATTCCTCGAGGAAATGGTCCAATTGATGGAGAGGCATCCTGGCGCAGGTATCTATGGTACAGGATACTATATCGTCAAGAACAGCAAAAAACGGCTAGCCCCCATCGGTGTTGACAGCGATTTTACCGAGGGCGAGATAAACTACTGCAAGGTCTACGCCAAAACCCTTTGCATGCCGCTGACGAGCATCACCGTGGCTATGCCGCGGGATATTTTCGATGAGAGCGGCGGCTTCAAGCCCCAACTGAAGCTGGGCGAAGACTTCGACCTCTGGATCCGCATCGTGCTGAAGCATAAAGCAGTACTCCTGAACAAGCCACTGAGCAACTACAACCAGAATGTGGATGTCACCTACCGCGGCACTCACCACCTGCGTGAACCCAAGGAGCACATGCTGTGGAACCTCGGCTATCTGGAGCCTGTAGAGAAGAGCAACCCCGACTACAAGCAACTCATTGACAATATGCGCACGTACAGCTTGATGCCATACCTGCTCACCAAGCAATACCGTAGCGCTGCGCGACAGGAACTGGCCAAAGTGGATTGGTCGAGACAACGAGAAGACATTGTCCGTCTGTATAACAAACCTTTATTTTATCTTAAGCTAAGAAACAGCTTCCTCAAGGCTGGCGCAAGGTTCAAACAGCGGATAATCAGAATGAAGGACAAAGTCTCCACGGTATAGGGACGTTGCCTCTGCGTATTCCCTCCGACCCTTCTACGACAATTCATCGAGGAAATATCGTCGGAAAGACGGAGAGAGGTCGGAGCAAGTACGGAGCGGGTACGGAGCGGCTCAGTCCCGACAACAGACAATCAGCGCATTAGAATACGCGAAGCCTACTATAGAACTAAATATCAGAATATTAAAAAGCCACAAGCACCTAAGAGATGAGAGTCATAATAGACCCTGAGGACGACATACAATACATGAGTTTCTACATCAAGGGACTGGAAGAGCTGTTTGGACGTGAGAACGTGGCATTCAGATATGGCGCTTTTGCCGATTTGCCAATCGAAGAGCGGCATACGCGTACGATGCGGTTTATACTGAAAGATGGTCTGACGGAAAAGCGGTTCATCATAGACACCAACGACAGCTACCGGGTTAACGAGGTCCTGTACCAATGGAGTGACACTTACGGAAGTGTGAACGCCAACTTCGGCAAGACCCCGGAAATGCTGCAGAAGAAACTTATATCGCTTTGTCCGTCGTTCGCGATACAATACACACGTCCTATCCATGCCATTGTTCCGGCAATCGGCGGTGTGCTACATACACAACGCAACAAGCGGAAATACCTGGGCTGCTGGAAACGGACACTGCAGCGTCCGAGGCTGGAGGCATACACCATGCAAGAGCCACGCGAGGGATATGTCTTCCACCTCTCAACACTGTGGCAGAGTGACGAGTGGAACCGGAATGACGAAGGTGTGAACTTACGCAGGGCATTGTTTATCAGAGCCTGCAAATCATTGAGCGCAGAGATGACTTTTGAGGGCGGCTTGGTAACCTCGAGAAGCGGTGACAGCATCGTCCAATTCAACGACTGCCTGAGCCAAAGGCTGCCTGCTGACGAATGCCTGCAAAAGACCAAGGAGTCGACATTTGTTTTCAACACGCCTGCCTATTGGGACTGCCATGGATGGAAACTTGGTGAATACATGGCATTGGGGAAAGCAATACTGAGCACTCCATTAAGCAACGACCTGCCGGCACCGCTCGTGGAAGGTGAACATATACACTATGTGGATGTAACATCGCCGACGGCGTTGGGAGATGCCATCAGGCTGCTGCTCAGCGACAAGGCATACGGGCAACATCTGGAAAAGAACATCCATCGGTATTGGTGCGACTACGGAACGCCGCAAGCATCGCTGAGACTGATGGGCATAACACGATAAGCATGATACCTAAGACAATACACTATTGCTGGTTTGGGCGCGGAGAGATGCCGCAGCTGGCCAAAGACTGCATAGCATCGTGGCATAAGCACATGCCCGACTGGGAATACAAGCTGTGGAACGAAGACAACTTCGATGTCGACAGCATACCTTATACCGCCGAAGCATACGCCGCCAAGCGATATGCCTTTGTAACGGACTATGTGAGGCTCTATGCTTTGAAGACCGAGGGCGGTGTGTATATGGACACCGATGTGGAGATATTGAAGCCGCTGGACGACCTGCTGCACCTCCATGCATTCACCGGCTATGAGGGCAGCAAACACAAGCCGCCAGTCACCGGCCTGATGGCCAGTGAGGCCGACGGGGAGTGGGTGACGGAGCAGCTTGCCTCATACGATGGCGCACATTTCATGCTGCCGGACGGCTCCTACGACACAACGACCAACACATGGCGCATAAGCCGAATCATGCAGGCCAACGGGTTCGTGTGTGACGGCAAAAAACGACAATACAAAGACCTTACCGTATTCCCGACAGAATATTTCTGTCCACACCAGACCACAGGAGAATACCTGCTGACAGAAAACACATACTGCAACCACCACTTCATGGGCTCATGGAATGATAATAAAAACAAAGGCTGGAAAGGCATTGTGCTCAGATTGGTCGGACAGAAGAACATGACGAGACTTATCAAGCTCAAAAGATACTTCGAAAATCTCAAACAAAACTAAAAAAACCATCAAAATCATTTCTCAATCAAAACTAAAAGAACTTGTTGTCTTGTAGACTCGTAGACTCGTAGACTAATTAATATGATACCATATTTTCCTAAACAGATAGCCACCAAAGGCATATACCTTTACCTCGGAGCACTGACTGCTATTTCCTTGGTGTTCATACGGCACGCCATGTCGATAGATTTCCTGATTATGGGCGTGATGTGGGTAACAGGCTTTTTCCTGCTGAGCAACTATTGCAGCAAAAAATGGCAGGAAACGCCACAGAAGAAGTTTCTCTTAAACATATTCCTAATTGCATTGGGAATTAGATGGGTATGGGTCATATTCGCATATATATACTTCTTCCTTAAGACCGGCATGCCATTCGAATTCTCAGCAGGTGACTCTATTTGGTACTACGAGGAGACACTGGGCAATGTGCATGCGAACCTTGTAGATGTGTGGAACTACCTATTTGTGAATACCGATACCATCTCAGACTCTGGATATGTATTCTACCTGTCGTTGCTATCGAAAATCACTGGAGAAAGCATAATACTTCCTCGTTTGGTAAACAGCATCTTCAGTGCCATAACATGTGTGCTATTATACTTCCTTGCCAAACGCAATATCGGTGAGGAAGGAGGTAGGATGGCAGCGGTTTTTGCTTGCTTTATGCCCAACTTTATCTTCTATTGCGGCACACACCTTAAAGAGCCTCTAATGATCTTCCTTATGGTTGCCTATCTAGAACGTGCCGATTACCTGATACGCTCGCAGAAATACAATGTGCTGAATATTGCGCTACCTGCAGTTCTTGCCATCAGCCTTTTTGCATTCCGCACAGTTCTTGGTGCAGCTGCCATATTTGCTTTTGTTACAGCAGTGGTATTCACCAATACCAGCGTTATCGGGCGCAACAAACGCATCATGCTTATCGCCTGGGGAGTTTTGGCTGCAGTCACCTTGACCGGTGGAACAATCCTTAATGAAGCTGAAGGGCTGTGGGAGGATCGAGACACCAATCAAGATGCCAAAAGGTCTGTTCAGACGGCTCGAGGTAACCAATGGGCCAAATACGCTACCGGTACAGTGATGGCGCCCATGATGTTTGTGCTACCGTTCCCCACTATGGTGGACACCGATGAACAATATAACCAGCAGATGCTCAGTGGAGGCAACTATGTGCGAAACCTCCTTGGTGGGTTTGTGCTTATCGCCTTGTTCAGTGCTATTTTTATCACCAAAAACTGGCGAAACCTTTCTCTCATTGGCTCGTTTGTCATTGCCTACTTAGGTATCATCTCTACAAGCGGATTTGCCAACTCGGAGAGGTTCTTGTTACCAGGCCTGCCGGTGCTGCTCATAATGGCAGCATACGGGATAACGTTGCTGAACGCCAAGAACAATAAGTTCATCAAGATATGGTACTGGGTGGTGCCGGTGATGGCCTTCGCCTGGGCGTTCTTCAAACTGGGCTCCAGAGGCCTGTTCTGATGCCTCAAACAAAACAAAAAAAACTATCAAAATTTCTTTATACCTGTTCTCAATACACAATATATGACTGATTTCTCCACCACATTATCATATCAAGTGTTAGGTTGTGCGATGAATGTGTATCAGCACTTCGGTCCAGGACTGCTCGAATCTGTATACCAACGTGCACTGATGATTGAACTGGATAATGCGGATCTAATCGCAGAGCAGGAAATTCCCATAAACGTAGAATATCTAGGAGTAGACCTTGGACTTGCATTCCGCATGGACATTCTTGTTGAGAATTGCATGATTCTAGAACTAAAGTCAGTTTCTCAACTTGAGAAAGTACATTTTAAGCAATTAATGACATACCTTAAACTAACCAACAAACCCATCGGTTACTTGATTAACTTCAATACGGAGAACTTTTCCATCGGACATAGCATACACAAGGTGTATAATTATAGTTACGGCAAAGAAATTCCAGCATGGTTAGGATAACACATGTCGTTTTGAATGTTTTTTTTAGTTTTGTTTGAGATTTGAGATATGCGGGTTCTGTTGATATGCAATTATAAGCCGGGGGTCGGTGGAATCTCGGGGCAGGTGGAGATTCTGCAGAAACATCTGCGGGAGGAGGGGCATGTTGCTAATATTTTCTCTACCAAGGGCTCTTTCTTCTGGCGGCTCGGACTGCTTTACAGGCTTTGGAAGGTCGCCAAAGGCTATGACGTACTGCATATCCACTGCTGCTCGGGGTGGGGCTTTCTTCCTGCGGTAGTGGGCATTTCTGTGGGTACGAGGGTGAAGAAGCGCATCGTTCTGACATACCACGGTGGCGGTGGGGAGAAGTTCTTCGACAAATATGCGTCTATTGTGAGACATTATTTACTGCGCACCGATACCAATATTGTACTCTCGAGATTCCTTGGGAAAGTCTTCGACCAGCACCACCTACCCTATACCATCATCCCAAATATCATTGAACTAGACGATAGTCGTTATCGTGAGCGACCTGAGATAAAACCGCATTTCATCTGCACACGAGCACATGAACCTCTCTATAATATTCCCTGCATCCTGCGGGCCTTCCAAAAAACTCTAACCGAATTACCAAAATCAACCTTAACTTTGGTTGGTGATGGATCACAGCATGATGCACTGATGGCCATGGTAAATGATATTAGGCTCAAGAATGTCACCTTTACTGGTCGTGTGGACAATAGTGCGATATACCGATATCTTGACCAGGCCGACATCTTTCTCTCCGCGTCTACGGTCGACAATATGCCCGTCTCTGTTCTTGAGGCGATGAATGCGGGACTATTAGTTATCAGTAGTCGTGTGGGTGGTGTGCCTTATATGATTAGGAATGGGAGTAATGGACTACTATTCGACAGCAATGACAGCAATAAACTGGCAGAACTGATGCTATGGGCTATTGAAAATCAGACCCTCTCGATAGCTATGATACAGAAAGCACACAAAGATGTCAACCTCTATCGCTGGGAGGGCATCAAAGAGCAGCTCTATACAGCCTATGGGATTTCTTCATGAAAATATCATCCTACCTCTAAGTGACCTTATAAGAGGAGAGCAAGTGCACAAGTACTTGCGGTTGCTTAAAGAGACCGAGAAATGGACTTCAGAGCAGATGTCTGGATTCCAGCAGCAACGGCTACGAGCACTCTTAACATACGTAGCCAAAGAGGTGCCCTTCTATCATGACTGGTTTCAAACCCACGATTTGAATCCTGACACTGCCGCTCTCGACCAACTGCCTATCGTAGACAAATCCATTATGCGACAAGAAGGTATTGATAGATTCTGTTCTATAAGCTTCCCCACCAAGAAACGTATCGCCACGCGCTCGGGAGGTAGCACAGGAGAGCCATTCACTTTCTATGAGACTCGCCTATCCTATTCTATCAACATGGCCGCCAAGCTTCGCACATGGTATCAGGCAGGCTATCGCATGGGCGACCGCTACATGAAAATCACCAACGGGAAACGTCCCAGTAAAATCAAATGCCTCCAGGACCTTGCCAACAATTGCCTATATATACCTTTCTACTCCATAACAGACGATACTCTGGCATCCATTCTGAGAAAGATTGAGCGTTTCAAACCTCTCTATATCCGGTCCTATCCAAGTCCACTCTATCTACTGGCTCGCTATCGAAATAGTCACCCAGGTTATATCCACTGTCCCAAGCATATCTTTACCACGGGATCAACGTTACCACAGGCCTACCGCAACGAGATAGAGCATGCTTTCGGGTGTGATGTAATCGACTCCTATAGCTGTGAGGGGACTCCCAACACTTACGAGACTCCGGCACATGACGGATATCGTATTTCTGGCTACTATGGTATCATTGAGGTGCTTGATGACAATAACAAGGCTATCACCGATGGCATCGGTCGCGTGGTCAGTACCGACCTGTTGAATTATGCCTATCCATTTATTCGATACGATACCCAGGATTTAGTGGAAGTAAAAGATGGCAAAATACAACGCATCATCGGCCGTGAGTGTGAGACCATGCTCGAAACTGATGGCAAACTGCTTACGGTGCACAATTTTACCCATTATTTCTCGGACAACTTCCCGTCGGTCGACGGCTGGCAGATTGTCAAACGGAAAAACGGTAGCGTGCTCTTCCGATTGGTCGTGAACGACCGCTACTCTGCCAGCGACGGACAACGTATCATCGACTATTGGACACCCCGCATGGGCACTTCTGTATCCATCGCCATCGTAGTCCAACTTCCACTGATGGCCAACAACAAACACATGAGCATCATCCAAGAGACATGAAGATATTGACTGACTACAACCAGATTGATGCAAAACTTTGGGACGCCCTTGTCTGCACGTCACCTGTTGGCTCGTGGTTCCAAACCCGTGAGGCATATCTGTTTTTTGACAGCCTCAGTTTTATGGAAGCCTTTGTTGTGGCTGTATTCGAAGATAATCGGCTAAAAGGCATCACGGTAGGATATGTACAGGGTGACGGTGGATGGTTAAAGCGACAACTAACTCGGCGGGCCATTATTGTTGGTGGGCCATTGTTGGCTGAAAATATTACAGACCAACAACTCTCCACAATGCTCAATGCTGTTCGCAGTAGATTACATAAACAAGCAATATACATTGAGACGCGAAATCTCAACAACTTTTCCCGCTGGCGCAGAACCTTCGAAGCTTGCGGGTTCCAATATGTACCGCATCTCAACTTTCATCAGGATACTTCAAGCATTGAGACTGTTGACAAGAAGCTGAGCCGCACCCGTAAGCGTCACATTCATGTGGGTTTGCGCGATGGTGCCACCATAGAACAAGCCACCAATCCAGAAGAGGTGGAATCATTTTACGACATACTGTATGACCTATACCACAACAAGGTAAAGAAACCATTGTTGCCCAAAGAGTTCTTTGTCAAATTGGCAGAATTGCCTTCAGCACGAATACTGACAGTAAAATATGATGGCAAAGTGATTGGCGGAATGGCCTATGTAGAACTCGCTGGCAGGGTGGGATATGAGTGGTATGTATGTGGTATGGATGATACCTACAAGAACCTCTACCCATCGGAATTGGCTACCTACGCCGGTCTAAAATATGCCGCCAGTTGCGGTTGCACACGTTTTGACTTCATGGGGGCAGGCAAACCCAACGTACCTTATGGTGTGCGCGATTTTAAAGCACTCTTTGGTGGCCAACTAGTAGAACACGGGCGTTTTCTTAATATTTGCAAACCTCTGTTTTACAACCTAGGAAAGGCTGCCATTTCTGTCATTGAGAAACTATAATAATCCATGGACTACCTGTTTCACCTTATAGAGTCCACCGAAACTGACTGGCAGAGAATCGAAGCTTCGCCTGACCATACTTGCTTCCATTCTTCCGGATGGAGCAACTATCTCGACCATATTGGTCGTAGACCATTCATAGTGCATATCAGTGCCGACAATAAAGATATCGGCTACTTCATAGGTGCTAAACGACGTTTAGTAATTACGCTTCTCGGTTCTCCTATCGATAGCTCTGGCACCTATAGCCAAGGGCTCTGTCTGTTAGAGCCCACTGAACCAGAAGAACGTATCGATATCTACAAACAGTTCTTTCAATGGGTACGGAGACAATACCATATCCATTACATGCAGGTATGCGACTGGCAACTTCGCACCGTAACCGACGAATGGATGCCACCCACCCAATTGGATTTCAATGTACTTGATGCAGCACATATCCCTTACACCCTCCGAACAACTTTCTTTGTGGATACCCGCGCAGCGGAACAACAACTGTGGACCAATCTAAACTACAAATCTTGCAAATACGCCATCAACAAGGCACAAAAAGAGGGGTTGTCGGTTCGTCGGATAGAAAGGAAAGAAGATATCCCTGCGTTCATCGACATACACCATCGTCAGATACAGGATGTCTTCGACCGCAAGGGGATGAAGCCAATGCATTACCAGCGGAAAGAACATTTAATGGCCCTCTGTGAATCTCTCTTCCCCGACAAGGTAATCATGCTACAGGTATGTGGAAAAGACAGCGACGGACAAGAGCAATGCATGTCCAGCGCCATTTTCTGTCCAGGGAAAGCCGCCAGCACCTATTTCACTGGCGCCAGTTTCCGCCAATACATGAAATACTGTCCCAATGAGTTGATGGTGTGGGAAGGAATGAAGAGACTCCATGCTATGGGTGCCGGAGACCTGATTTTTACCGGCGTAGCCCATTACAAGAAGAAATTTGGCAGCATTTATGCCACTCTGCCCATGATGGTCTTCACCTCCTTTGGAATACTTTTCACTCTTCGTACTTTTGTCAAAAAGGCCTACGGACGTATGCGTAATATCCTAAGCAAACAATGAACATACTGATTGACATAGGGCATCCCGGGCATGTGCATCTGCTACATGGGGTGGCGGAGGAGATGAAGCGTAGAGGACATACAGTATTCTACTCGGTTAGAGACATACCTGTCGCCAAGCGGTTGATGGAGCACTACGGGATGACCCCATGGGTCGACCTCGGCGGCAAGAAAGACAGTCTGACAGGCAAAGCACAGACAGTGCTACACCAAGACATACTGTTGTTTAAATTTGTGCGTCAAAACCACATCGACATCGGCTTAAGCAGCGGCATTGTGTTAAGCCATGTGTCGAAACTAACCTCTATGAAGGCCTTTATGTTCGACGACGATGACGACGCTGCTGAACCATTGATTGTGAAATACGGCCACCCTCTTACCGATGTTGTCTTCACTCCCGACTGTATCCAGCGGAAGGCAAAACACGCCGTCTATTACGCTGGCACCCACGAGCTGGCCTACCTGCACCCCAAGCGGTTCTCACCCAATCCCATTGTTTTGCAACATGCCGGACTGACCGAAGGAGAACGCTTCTTCATCATGCGCTTTGTGGCACTGAAAGGACACCACGATGTGGGGCAACAGGGACTCACCCTCGAGCAGAAAAAAGCTCTGGTAGAGCTTTTAAAGCAACATGGACGCGTCATAATCACTTCTGAAAGAGCTATTGAGCCAGAGTTTGAACAATACCGACTGCCGGTGCCACCTGAAGAGATACACTCGCTGATGGCTTACAGTTCGATGTTCCTCGGCGACAGCCAGACGATGACCTCAGAGGCCGCCGTGCTGGGTGTGCCGGCACTGAAATGCAATACCTTCGCTGGCCGCCTCTCGGTGCCCAACATGTTGGAACAAAAATATGGTCTCTGCTACGCCTACACACCCGACCGATTCGGGGAAATGCTCAACCACATACAGCAACTGCTTGCACGCGACCCCAAAGAGCTGAAGAACGAATGGCAGGATAAACGACAACATCTGCTTAATGAGATGATTGACCCCACGGAATTCTTTATCAACTATCTGGAGCAATGGACTTTACAATAGACAAATACGCAGAACTACTAGAGGCATTAAAAAAACATAAGAGCTTTAGTCTCAGACATGATGTAGACCTGCGGCCAGAGTTTTCATTGCGGCTGGCACAGGTTGAGGCTTCTATGGAAATGCAGTCTACCTACTATTTCCGGACGGTGCCGGAAAGCTTCGACGAGGAGATTATCAAACAGATTGTCTCCTTGGGTCATAGGGCAGGGTACCACTACGAGAGTCTGACGACCTGCAAAGGTGACATCGAGGCGGCATACAAGGATTTCTGCCGGAACCTGGAGAAGTTGCGCAAAATAGTGCCTGTCAGCACCGCCTGTGCCCATGGCAGCCCACGTTCTCCGTACGACAGTCAAGACATATGGGAGTTACAACGTCGCAAAGTCATAAAGTCGCAAAATCATAAAGTCGAAGAGAAACTTAGCCACATCGCTTATAACATTCATTCCTTGGGGATTGAGTATGAGCCAATGCTGGATACGGATTTCTCGAAGACATTATATCTCACTGACACTGGAAGGCGGTGGAATGGGTACAAGATGAGTGTGAGAGACAAGGTTCCGCAATATCAAGAGCAGTGGATACGCGAAGGTCTTGTGTTCCACTCCACGGATGACATCATACGGGCGCTGCATGACCCGGAACATCCGATACACCAGAAAAATCTGCTTATCAACACGCATCCGCAGCGCTGGATGCCGCTTGGTATTGGATGGATGAAAGAGGCGGTGCTNNAAAAAAAAAAAAAATGAATTAACCCAATATGCAGTAATTTTTTTTCTTTGTTTTATTTGATTTTAGAAATATTATGAAACGAATTCTAACAGTTGTCGGGGCGAGACCTCAGTTTATCAAAGCGGCAGCTATATCGCATACTATCAGGGACAATTACTCCGATTCTATCTGCGAAGATATCCTGCATACCGGGCAGCACTACGATGATGCGATGTCGGGGCAGTTCTTCACCGAGCTCGACATTCCTCTACCCAAATACAACCTTGGAGTCGGTTCCTCCAGCCATGGAGCACAGACAGCAGCCATGTTAAAAGGCATCGAAGAGGTTTTGCTATCAGCGCATTATGATGGCGTATTGGTCTATGGAGACACCAACTCCACCCTTGCTGGAGCCCTCGCCGCATCAAAACTACATATTCCTGTCTATCACGCGGAAGCAGGTCTCCGCTCCTTCAACCGCAATATGCCGGAAGAGATCAACCGCATTGTGACCGACCATGTCTCAAGCCTCTTGTTCGCCCCCACTAAAACGGCAGTGAAAAATCTACGAAACGAGGGATTTAAGGAAGAACAGATAGTCTTCAGTGGCGACGTGATGTACGACAACGTGCTCCACTACACACCCTTCTCCACGCAAAAAGCGAGTTCCAAGATCCCAGGTTCAAACTTTATCCTAGCCACATTGCATCGCGACTTCAACACCGACAATCCCGAGCGATTAAAAGGCATACTATCAGCACTCAACAGTATCGCCGAGCAGTACAATACAACCATCCTCTTCCCTCTTCACCCCCGAACTAGTAAAAAACTGCAATCCTTAAACTATAAACTTTCAACTTTATACTTTAAACTATCCACACCCCTCTCCTACTTGGAGACACTGGCGGCATTACAGAAATCACGCCTTGTCTTGACCGACAGCGGCGGGCTACAAAAAGAGGCTGCTTTCAGCGGGAAGTGTTGTGTGGTGCTACGCCCCGAGACCGAATGGGTTGAACTTGTCAAAGATGGAGCCGCCATCCTAGTCAATGCCGACTCTGACAAGATTCTTGAAGCCACCCGGAAACTCATCGACCAAAAACCCAAACAGACCAACCAATTCGGAACTGGCCATGCCGCCCAAATAATTGTAAAAAAAATAATTGCATAATTTTTTTTTGCCAGTTTACAAATAAATAGTATCTTTGTTGTTTAAAACAGGTGCAGTACGTATTGTGTATCGCATTTATTTTTAAACAAATACGCCATTGGACGATTGCTATTTTTATGAATAAAAAATATATAATAATAACCTTTGTGGGACTTGTGATGATGCTTTTGGCATCATCGTGCGTCACTCCTCGACGTGTCAACTATCTACAAGACATGACACAAGGTAGCCAAATTAAGATTGAGAATCAGTTCGAGGCCGTCATTGCTCCCTATGACGAGCTCAACATCTATGTATCCACCTCAAGTTCTCAAAAAGAGCTGGCCACCCCTTTTAACATTGGCAATGCTGCAAGTAGCGCCCATTCTTCTTATCTAGTAGATGTCAACGGGAACATCCAATTTCCCATCTTAGGTCAGCTACATGTGGCAGGGTTTACCCGTTTGATGCTGCAAGATACTCTGACCGCAATGCTTAAGAACGGAGGATATGTTGATGAACCTTTTGTCATGGTGCGTTTCAACAACTTCAAGGTATTCTTCATTGGCGGAGGAAAAGGTCAAGTGTTGAACATTCATAATGAACGCTGCACTTTCCTCGAAGCGCTAGCCATGCTAGGACCAGACATCGACATCTATATCAATCGAGACCACATCGGTGTAATGCGTGAAATCAATGGACGAATGGTGATGCGCTACCTCGACCCTCGTTCTTCTGACGTATTCAACGATCCCTTCTTCATGCTTCAGCAAAACGATTTCATCATTGCAGAGGCCTATAATAACGGTGTCGTGAGAGGAGAATTTCAATATTGGTTGAGTGTCGGCGCTACGCTCCTATCATTTGCCTCGCTCCTTGTTTCATTCGCAATACTAAATAAGACCAACTAATACTAATCCATGACTGACAATAGCACAGACACCTCTTTCCTCGACGAAAAGAAAAAACAGAAAATCCACTTCAAGGATATCCTGTTCACCGTGCTACGCAACCTTCACTGGCTGATACTCTGCGGTGCGGTAGGAGCCCTCATCGCTGCTTACTATGTACGCCACCAAGACCGTGTTTACGAAAGCACTGCACGGATACTTATCAAAGGTTCATCAACAGGCTCGGGGAGTTCTGTACGTGAGGCTACTATCAAGAACATGTTCTCCACCCGAACACTCTACAACAGTTCAATCAACAATGAACTGATGATGCTAACTTCCAAATCTGCCATGACAGAAGTTGCAAGGAATCTGAAACTAAACATCGTCTACACCACAAAAACCCGACTCGTCAACCGCATCAAGGATCTCTACGGAGAGACCCCCTTCACCATCGACTTCATTGATAACAACGAGGAAGAATACATCTCCTTTACTGCCACAGCGAAAAACTACCACTATCTCGTCATTGATATCCCTAACTTTGACCCCCTCGAAGTCCCCTTTGGTGATACTGTAGCCACACCGTTTGGTCGTATTGTGGCCCAGAAAACATGGTTTTTCACAAGAGACTATTTAGGAACACCTATCACGGTAACCCATAACAGTCTCAGTGCCACCACCGAGCACTACCGCTATGCACTTCAAGTGACCCGCAACGACGATTACAACACCATTGTCGACCTCTCGCTACGCGACCTCTCGCCCATCCGTGCCCAAGAAATCATCAACGAAGCCATCAACGTCTACAACGAAGACGCCATCAAGGACAAAAAACGTATCATAGCTGAAACCTACGATTATATTAACACCCGTCTTGCCCTGCTGCACTCTGACCTCGGAACTCAAGAGAATGCCCTTGCCGCCTTTAAACGAGAGAACAACCTCCTTGATATTTCCTCGTATGGCCAGTCCTACCTAGAATCAAGCATCCAGTCATCGGAAGAGATTGAACGCCTGAAAAAACAACTCTCACAAGCACGATACCTTATCCACATTAACGAGTCAAGTGAAAGTGCACATCTCATCCCGCGCAACATTGGCATTGATGATGACAACATCATGTCACTCATCAACCGCTATAATTCTTTAGTGCTTGAACTAGACAAATATCAGAGCCCTAACAGTCCTGTGGTGAAAGCGAAAAAAGACGAAATGATCACCCTGCGTTCCAATATGAATCGATTGCTTGACGGCTATATCGGTATGCTTCAGGAACGTATCGCAGAAACTCAGATTGTAGCCTCTCACGCCTCCTCAAAGATGAGCATGGTACCCCAACAACAGCTCTACCTTGAGAACTTGGAGCGACTACAGAAAATCAAGGAAGAGATTTACCTCCATTTATTGAGTCGCCGCGAGGAGTTGATGATTAGTCAGCCCTCTATCGAACCCAACGGGAAAATACTTGACCCAGCACGTATCAACCGCACACCCGTAGCTCCCAACGAGACCCGCACCACAATGTTTGGTCTCATCTTAGGTCTTCTTTTGCCTGTTGCCATCTTCTTCCTCCGTCGCGTACTTGACACCAAAGTCAAATTCCACAACGACATTGTCGACGCCACTTCTGTACCTTTCCTGTGTGAAATACCATCACGTCCGAAACACAACAACAACGAGATTGTTGTTGACAGTCATGAACACGACTCCATGGCAGAGTCGTTCCGATTGCTTCGCACAAAAATAGACTTTCTCGGGATTAACCACGAAGGATCCGGTCGCGTTATCATGGTTACGTCTCTTCTCCCCGGTATGGGCAAGACCTTTATTTCTGCCAATATCGCTGCCAGTTTTGGTATGGCCAGCAAAAGTGTTATCATCCTCGACACCGACTTGCGAAAAGGTTCTCTGACCCGCAAATTCTTTTCACGAAAACACCCAGGACTTTCCAACTACCTGACTGGACGTACTGATGATATAGATTCCCTCATCAAGAAAAATCTTATCTCTAATGGCGTGGACAGTATTTTCTCGGGTCTCATTCCTCCCAACCCCTCCGAATTGCTCAGCAATGGAAGGATGAAATCCCTCATCACATACCTTAGTAAGAAATACGAATATATTATACTTGACACCGCCCCTGTAGGATTAGTGGTGGACACCGACATCATGAAGCCCCTTGTCGATAACACCCTCTTCGTCATCCGTGCCAACAAGTTCGACAAACGTCTGCTTGTCACACTTGAAGAAATGTACAAAGAGCAAACATTCCCCAACCTCTCCGTTATCCTCAACGATGTTACATACAAAAAATTGCGCACCTATGAGCGCAAATATGGATATGGTTATGGCTACGGATATGGTTACGGATATGGATATGGTTACGGATATGGATATGGGTATGGATATGGTTACGGAGAGGATTACGGAAAGGATGAGCGCAAAGAAGATGCGGACATCGAAAAAACAACTGAACAACCTAACAACAGCGTAAAAAATTGAAAAAGAAATCTTTAATATTAATCACACTACTGCTTGCAGCGTCAGGAATATCTGCACAGAACTTCCTCCGTCGAGGAGTCTCATTAGGTGCTGATAACGACACTTCATTATATATCATTGCCTCACCTTTTGACAACTGGTACCTCACCCTAGGCGGCACTGTCCAGACCTTCATTGGCAACGAATTAGAAGCCTCTGCACGCCAAAACAAAATTGATCTTGGTGTCAGTCTCGAACTTGGCAAATGGATTATCCCAGACCTGTCAGTATCGCTTCGTCTCTCCTTCTCCACAGTCAACGGACAGTCACGTTATGGCAAACAACCGTTCATTGACTTCACCGACGCACCTAAAGATGCCGACGGCAAAACCATTTATCAGCCTTTCAGTGCAAAATGCCTCGCACTCATAGGCTTCGTTTCCCTCGACTGGACAAACTTCCTCCTCGGTTACGATACCGGAAAGCGCACCAAACTACACTGGTTCACTCCCGTAGGACTTGGGGCCGTCATGCTTTTTGGCACCCAGAAGAATCCTACTGGCGAAAATGAAGTGGGATCCATTCGCCGCAACTTTGAGTTGGCCTTTGATTTCGGAGTTGGGGCAGAATACTTCATTTCCAAAGCATTCGCTGTAAGCGCGCGCACCGAGCTTTCTGTCATTGAATCGACTTTCGACTGGTCTCCCTACGATAATTCCTATTCCAGATTCGATCTCATACCTTCTATTAGTTTTGGTGCACGCTTCAACTTCCTCCATAAAGTCAAGAAATACAACCGTCAGGATAAAACTTCCGAGTGGATTACTGTCAACCATGAATTCTTGTCTTATGGTACCCGACAGACAATTCCTGCCTTGAGAGCCAATGTCACCCGACTTATTTCCCAAAAAGACAGCATCCTCAATAGTGAAATTGCGGCTGAACAGTTGGTCGACTCGCTGGAAGCTGAGATTCAGAAGAACCTCAACGAAATTGCCCTCCTCAAAACCACCTCACTTCCCGAAGAACTTCTTGACAGCAACCAGCACCTATGCCTTCCCGCTACCATCATATACTTCCAACTTGACAAATACAACCTTGATTATAACGGAACAAAGAAACTGGAGGACTTCGCCCGCGAAGTGAACGCCATCAACGATACAGCACAATACTATATTATTGGTGCTGCTGACTCACTTACCGGTTCTGCTCGCCATAACCAATGGCTCTCCGAGCACCGATGCAAAACTGTTGCCGATGCTCTGGTTAAGAAATATGGCGTTAAAAGAGAAAATATCGAAGTGATAGCAGTGGGTGGCGTCATGAAGTACGAAACCAAAGAGAACAACCGCATAGCCTTGGTCATCCAACTTACACCTGAAACCGAGCGAATCGTTGAACGGTGGAAGGAACGCAATGGAAAAAAATAAACATAGTATAAAACCCTAATTAGAAGAGGGCCTACTTCTTAGAAAGTAGGCCCTCTTTCATTCTGCGATGAAAAAGATATCGGAGGCTGTTCCTCAGTCCCCGATATCCAAAAATACATTATGAAAACACTTTTTTTACAAGCCCAACTTCTTCTTCACCAGTGGCATGATATCATCACTGTCCTGTGAATAGAGAACGGTACCTGTGCCAGTATCGAGAATATAGGCGTAACCACCCTCGGCCGCCACATCGGAAATAGCTTTTTTAGCGCGGTCAATAATGGGTTTCAGCAATTCTTGCTCACGCTGCTGAAGCTGTTTCTGAGCATTCTCCTGAAACTCTTGGATACGAGTTCCCATGTCTTGGATTTCACGCTGCTTGGTGTTACGAATCAACTCGGTCCATCCTGACTGGTTCTCCATGTATTCATTGTAGCGTTTTTCCATTTCACCCTGCATGGTCTTGAGTGTAGCCTCGAGTTCCTGCACCTCAGCCTGAAGTGCCGTCTGAGCGGAATCGCGACCAGGCATAATCTGCATAAGGTCGTTGGAGTTGATGTGACCCAGCTTGATACCCTTCTGAGCCACCGCGTTGCCGCCAAACACAAAGAGGCAGGCAACAATTACGATTAAAGTCTTTTTCATCTGTTTACTCTTTATTTTTTTGCTTTATTTCTTTTCTCATTTGTTGGGCAGAACGAGGATCACGAGAGTCACGTACATTGGTAGCACGTGGTACTTTCATGCCGTCTCGGTCACGCATTTCCGGGTTGGATGGCTTCTTTTCAGCCTCAGCAGCACCCGCGGGTTCGGTCGTAGCCCCAGGTTTGAATCCCATAAGTTCAAGCACTTCGTTGCTTATATCATATTTCTTACTGGCAAAAAGTACAGTAGGACTACCTGCCTTATCAAATACGAAAGCATAGTTTTTTTCCTGTGCCACACGCTCGATAGTGGCAAATACACGGTCCTGTACGGGCTTAAGTAACTCAGCACGCTTTTTTTCAAGGTCACCACCGACCCCGAAACGCTGTTGCTGTAATGAACGAATCTCCTGTTCCTTGGTCTTGATTTCGTCCTGGCGGCGTTTCTTCAAATTGTCGGGCAGGAGGTAACTCTCTTGTTCGTAGGTAGCCTTGAGTTCCTCTACCTCTCCGATTTTATCGGAGAGTTCCTTTTGCCAATCCTCAACATACTTGTCGAGACGCTTCTGTGCGTTGGAATATTCGGGAATACTACGAAGCACATAATCAGTATTGACACAAGCATACTTCTGGCTCCATGTCACCAATGGAACCAAACATAGAAGAGTCAGTGTGAGGATTCTGGTTTTCATGTGTTAATCTAAGCTTTGTCCAATAGAGAAGTGGAACTGGCTGCCACCGGTAGAACCGTCGAATCCGTAGCCCCAATCGACACCAATGAGACCGAGCATTGGTAGGTATAGACGAACACCAAAGCCCGCGGAGTTGTACATCTTAAATGGCTGGAACTGGGAGAGATCAGCCCAACAGTTACCACCTTCGATGAATCCAAGGACCCAAATGGTAGCGCTACCACTTTCAACAATGGGCTGACGTAATTCGATGGTGAAACGATCGAACACCGAGCCACCGCCATTGGTACTGGCACCAATAGAATTGTTTTCATATCCGCGCAAGGGCACCACCTCACGACCATCGAGTACCCATGAAGAAAGGCCGTCGCCACCAAGGTAATAACGACCGAAGGGAGAGAGACCAATGTCCTTGTTATAGTAACTCATCCAACCAAAGCGGAAGCGTGTGCTTAGTACCACATCGCCCACCAAATTCAGCATCCATGCCCCACGGAGGTTAATCTTGTAATACTCCACCCATTTATACTTCTCTTCGGCAGTAGCGATGGAATAGTCTTTGTTGGAGAAAAGCGAGAAGGGCGGAGTGAGATAAGCGCTAACGGATAGTTCAGAACCACTGCGGGTATAGAATGGAGAGTCAAAAGAGTTGCGCGAGATGGTGAGGGCGTAAGAGATATCATTGGCAGTACCGTCAGCAAAAAGGCCAGTTGCCAAACTGCTATAGTTGTGAAGGATATAGTGTTTGTAAGTAATACCATGGGAGATAATGAAGTAGTCGTCTGGCCATTTGAGCCGCTTGGAGAAGCTAAGGCCCAAACCAGAAATCTGAAGGCTGTAGAAACTGTCGTCGCTACGGCGCACCCAAATACCATTACTCATATAGTTGTGGTATATCTGTCCAGTGAGTGACTGAGCCCTACGACCACCAAGCCATGGCTCGGTAAAAGAGGCGCTGAGAGCATAATAGGAACTACCGTTAGTAGTGGCATTAAGGGCCAACTTCTGACCATCGCCTGCCGGCAAGGGCACCCAAGCATTTTTCTTGAAAATGTTACGAACACTGAAGTTATTAAGCTGAATGCCAATTTGGCCAATAAACATACCCGAACCGTAACCACCCTGGAGATTGAGTTGGCTAGTGGAACCTTCCTTAACCTTGTAGACGATATCGACAGTGCCGTCCTCGGGGTTAGGATGAGGTTCTGGAATGACCGACTCTTCCTCAAAGTAGCGTAGAGTGAGCAGTTCACGGCGGCTACGGAGCACAGCATCACGACTAAAGAGGTCGCCCGGACGCGTATGAAGCTCACGCATAATGACCTTGTCATTAGTGATGGTATTGCCTTCGATAGAAACGTTGCGAATGCGTGCCTGTTTACCCTCAACAATACGAACCTGAATATCAATACTGTCGTTATCCACAGCCACCTCAACTGGAGTAGCACGGAAGAAGAGATACCCGTTATCCATATATAGCGACGTAATGTCGGTACCAGAGGGATTATAAGTCAAATTCTCTTCCAGAACACGCTTGTTATAGGGGTCACCTTTACTGATACGGAGGGAACGGCGAAGAAGGTCGTCACTGTAAACAGTGTTACCCGAGAAAGTAATGTCTCGGAAGTAAAACTTATGGCCTTCATGGAGTTGCACCTTTACTTTAACTCGGTCCTGACTCGCCTTTCCATGCTCACTTTCATAGACGGTATCCATTACTATGCGGGCGTCACGATAGCCCTGCTCGTTATAATAAGCAACGACATTGTCAAGGTCGGCACGGAAGTCGTTCTCAATGTAGCGCGATTTCTTCCAGAACACCTTCTTCCAGAACCGAAGCGACTTGCGAAAATGCACATCACGAGTTTTCTGCATCTTACCCTTGAGGGTGATGTCGGAAATTGCACTATTGCCTTCAAAAATGAGAGAATCAATCTTTACTTTGTTACCGCGCTTGACATTGAAGGTAATGATAAGGCGACCTGAGGTATCAATCTCGGTCTCAGGGGTAACACTGACGCGAGTATAGCCCTTGTCGATATAGAAACTCTTTATCTTGTTGGCCGAGGTACGAAGCATGTTCTCCGTCACCACATCACCAGTCTTAATCTGTATCTCTTCACGTAACTTCTTGTCCTCGCCCTTTTTCACGCCTGTAAAAGAGAACTTGAGCATGCGGGGACGCTCCTTGAGAACAATTTGAAGAAAAGCGATATTACCTTGGAGACGGGTAACACGAATCTGAACATCGTCGAACAAACCCTGCTTCCAAAGGTTCTCAATAGCACCTGATAGCTTATCACCTGGTATTTTCAATTTGTCGCCTACCTGAAGGCCGGCGACAAGTTGCACTACACGGGTATCGAAATTGTCGGCACCCTCAAAAGTAATGCCACCGATTTCATAGGTTTTAGGTGTTAGATAGTCAAAGTCGTATTCTTGCCCTCCTCCCACAACAATCTGACCTTCAGCTATCCGAGGAAGTATTGCCAGAAGTGTTACCAGCAGCAGTAGTTTCTTTATCTGTTTCATCAAAAATTACACTTAATCTATACAATAACTAACAATCGTATTAAATATTATATAAAAAGTGTTATTTTTTGCAAAATATTTTCACTCTCCATGCTCGATCTGTGCCTCGGTTTTTCCGAATCGACGCTGACGTGCCTGGAAATCGGCAACTGCGGCGTAGAAATCCTCGTGACGGAAGTCTGGCCACAACAAATCAGTGAAATAAAACTCCGTGTAGGCCATCTGCCACAAGAGGAAATTGGAGATGCGCAATTCTCCTCCCGTGCGTATCAGGAGGTCAGGATCTGGGTAGTCTTTGGTGGTCAAGTATCTCCGCAGCGTTTCCTCGTCCACCTTGTCGGCATCGAGACTCTCACGGCATATCTTTTTCAGTGCCTCGGCAATCTCCCAGCGAGAGCTGTAGCTCAGAGCAAGAATAAGGGTGGTACCACTATTGGCAGAAGTGCGGTCAATACACTCCTGTAATTTCTTCCGAGACTTTTCAGGAATGCGAGCAGTATCGCCTATAGTAGCAAGACGCACATTGTTATCCATCAATGTTTTGGTCTCGTCCCTAATGGCACTGACAAGGAGATCCATCAGTCCGTCAATTTCTGCCTGTGGACGATTCCAATTCTCCGTGCTAAACGTATAGAGCGTGAGATATTTTACCCCCAGTTGAACGGCAGCTTCCACCGCCTGACGAACAGCCGTAAGAGCATTTTGGTGTCCGAAAATACGTTCATGCTGCTGCTTCATTGCCCACCGGCCATTACCATCCATGATGATTGCCACATGTTGCGGCACACGGCTTTTATCTACTTGTTCTAATGTGACCATATCACTTTTCTTTATGCTTTTATCAACAATCATTAATCCGACTTAGTTTCTACACTTTTTCGACCTCATCCATCCAAACATAGTCTCCAGGCTTATGCCCAACGAGACATGGAAAAAGGCATACCAGTCGTCGAGCGAATCGTCGCCACGCTTGATACCCGAAGCATTTTCATAGCCTTCAACCACTTCTCCACTACGGTCGGCCAACTGCGCAGCCAACGCTCCATCACCAGAATTTCCTTGTAAGAGTTCCTTGCCGACATAGGTCTTGCTGACATCATCAAGGTAATCGGTCCAAGTTTTCCTGAAACCATACTCTGCTGTGAGAGAGAATGACTTGTTCAAATGCCATTTGATACCCACACCGAAAGGCATACATATCTGGGTCAAGGAATATTGCCTTCTGTCGGGATAGGCTATAGAAGACTGTCCCTCTGTGCATAAGGGTTGCAACTCAGCCCATTCCACCCTGCCATTACCTACAGTGTAGCTGGCCATCGGGTTGAAATAAAATACTCCTATTCCTCCGAAAAGGTATGGGGTCCAGTGTTTCTCTGTGGCGCCAGCACCAAAAGGGGCGAAATTGAACTCTCCCAACACCGACAACTCGAGAATGCTCGACCTAAAACTCAGGTTGCGCAACTTGTTATAATCTTTCTCCTGTTCTATCGAACCGTAAGACGCTTGCATCCTGAGAGCCCAACGTTTGTCAATTCGGTAGCGAATCCCCACGCCGCCAGCCAAACGTGGCATTGTCAGCGCACTCTCGTTGTTTAGGTCGCCAATATAATTCATACCTCCTATCACCAACAGCATTTCGCTCCGACCCACGAAATCCCTTCGCTGTGCTTTCAGCGAATTACCGGAGGCAAACGGAAAGAGGAAAGCAATGCTAACGCATGCCAGTACGCACATCTTCATTCCCTTTCCACCTTCCTTTTTCATCTTTATTCTCTCCACTTCAACGAGTTGCAAATTCCTTCAACCTGCATCAGATAGTCACGCTTCTCGAAACGAGGGGCATACACAAATCCCACAAGGTCAATAATATCTTTCCCGTCGGGCGAGAGCATGGAATAACTGACAAAGGGACCTCCCATGCGGTCCTCGTTGCCAAACAGACGCCATAGGCCATGGGTCTGAATGCAATAGGAACTACCCTCATAGTCTACATTCATACTCTCCATCTCTACACGGCGCTCGGTACCCATATAGCTACCCTCCGAGGGGCCAGGAACATGACGACGCATAAGGGTGTCGAGACGGTTGTATATCTTCTCTGTCGTAAGTTGGTCCTGATTCCTGTAGGGAGTGACATTAACCAGAATCCCGAGGCTGATATCTTTGGTCTCCTTGCGAATCCAAGCAAAGCCGTCGTCCTCCTCGGCCAACATAAAATCCTCACTTACAGCAAGTTCAAAACCAAACTTCTCCGCCAAACGGTTCATCAACTTAACATTTCGGATATTATAGAAAGCGCGAATCATGCGCTGGTGCTCGGCATCATAGATGGCTCGGAAAATATTGGCCTCGTAACGACGCAGCAGGTCGCGTAGCGAGGCTTCGCTCGAGGCGGCAACATGAACCACCACCTGTGGTGTAGCCCATCGGTCGCGGTCGATATACACCTTGTCGGGATTCCCCTCCTTCACCTCGAAGAGCAGAATATTGCGGTGCATTTGGAACATCTGCGTGTTGTGCAACGACGAGACGGGGATATTCACCACGTCAAACACCGGCTCAGGTTGAGGCAGACAACCCTGTGGCTGACGGAAGATAGAGTCTATCAACTCGCGCGTAGCGCCAGTAAAATGTCCCCTGTCGGCAGCCATAAGCACCTCGAGAGTCTTGCCTGACGAGCTCTTTTGTGTCAATGCCTCGTTCTGGCGGCTGTTGCAGGCTGCCAATAAAGTTACCGCAGCCACAATCAAAGTCAACTTCTTCATAATCATAGCTTATTTTCTCTCCATTTATGGAATGCCCCGATAGCCTCGGCAATAGGGGTCTCCGTTATTCCCAAGTCACGCAGAGCGCGACCGTTGTCATAGTATTCCCGTACCAGCAGTTGCTTCACGTTACGGGTCGACACCTGCGTCCTCACACCCATCCACCGTAGTAGGTCGCCCACTTTTCCGGCCATGAGAAACAACCCGTCGGGCAACTCGCACACCCTTTGTCTATAGCCACAAACCTCAGATTGCATCCGGTACAGTTCCTTGATACCCAAACAGGCGCAACTGTTCACTACAATGTAGCGGCCTCCGTTCCTACCCCGCGTGAGAGCGTTGACCACAGCCCGTGCCACATCGCCCACATGTACAAATGCCTTGCCGCCCTTGGGGGCGAACATCAGAGGTTTTCGATAGGCCGCCAGCAGCATCCGTCCCGAGGAAGGCTTCATATCGTAAGGGCCCAGCATAAAACCAGGGTTCACCACCACCACATGCCGTCCCTCTTTTGCTGCCGCAAGGACAATCTGCTCGCCTTCGCGCTTGCTGTCGGCATAGAAACTGCCCTTGAATGGCGGCGCCATCGGGGCCAACTCATTGGCAGGACTGTCGGCGGTACCATAGCCTATGGTGTTTACTGTCGAAGTGTGCACCAACGTACCGATACCTGTTTCATCCATCAGCCGCACCAGCAAACTGCACAAGTAGCGGTTCACCGGCAGGAAGTCCTTGTAATGCCTCAACGACATATCGGTAGTGCCTGCACAGTTGATGATAGCGTCGCAGCCCTTGGCAGCCCTGAACAGAGTATCCTGGTCGAGAGGCGACCCCGTCACTGTCTCCCAGCCTCCGTCGGGCAGATGGATACCCTCCACTCGACGGACCAGCGCCACCACGCGGTGACCCTCGTCCACGAGCCGCAGCAGCACATTATGCCCCAGCAGTCCCGTCGCACCAAGCAGCAATACTTTCATACTTCAAATAACGGCCTCCTCTCTGTTTTATTGCATCAGCAAAGAGAAAGATTGCTCCCGAATGAATCAAAGATGGATGGTATCGCTATTTCTCCGTCAACGAACCACGACTTTCCGTGCCATCAGGTTACCCACCTTAACGAGGTAGACACCTCCCCAGAGTGTTGACAACTCTTCTGCATGGATAGCATGATATACCCTGCGACCCATCACGTCGTACACCTGCACCTCCTCACCTTCGGCACCTTCCACCACGATATGGCCATCGCACGAGTAGACCTTGATATCCCTCTCTACGATATCATCAATGCCCCCTGTGCCACCACTCTCACTAACAAAATAGGCCACAAGAGCGGTATCGCTGGTGAGGGCGAGAGTGTAGGGGTTGCTGGTGACGCCGTTGCTTCAGGAGTCGAAGCGGTAGCCGCTATTAGACACGGCATTGAGCACTGCGTTGGAATCCGCGCAAGTAGGCCTGGTGATAATCTGTACCGTGCCCATCGTGTTGTCGGCGCTTTCGGCACTAAGAGAGAAAGCCCCCTCTTCAATAAAATTGGAAAAATAGCTCCAACGAGATAAATAGGATGCAGAACAGTCACAGGGAATAAATACAAGGATGGTGCGTGAGACATCATAGAAAACCCCTTGGTCTAATGACGGTGCAATGACTGCGTGCGAGTAGATTTCCGTCAGTCCTGTGCATTCGGCAAAAGCAGCGTAGCCAATACTGGTCACCGAGCTGGGAATAGTAATGGAAGTCAGGCTGCTGCAATAAGAGAAAGTGTAATTGTCGATTCTGGTCACCGAGTTGGGAATGGTAACGGAGGTTAAGTTACTGCATTTCTTGAAGGCAGAGTAGCCAATGCTGGTTACAGTGTTGGGAATGGTGACGGAGGTCAGGCTTGTGCACTTAGCGAAAGCTTGGTCGCCAATCTTAGTCACATAATATGTAGTGCCTTCATAGATAACGCTGTCGGGGATAATCAGATCCCCCCAAGGTGCAATGCCACACTCCAAACGGCTAAATTATCCCGGGTTAATTACCATTACTGATGTACTACCGATAATGTCGTAATAGAGTATCTGTCCTGAGGGAGCGACTTCCTCAAAGTCATATTCGCAGTCTAGAATTGCAAAAGAACGTTGCGGAATTGCCAATGCCAATAGCAGAAACATGAGGGTGAGCAATACTTTTTTCATTATATTGTGGTTTTAACCGGCCAGTATTTTATATGTGTGTTGTACATAAATTCACGATGCAAAAATACGAAATGATTTCCAACGAACAAAAAAACTTTCCGCGATTGCATGGAACGATTCACCAACAATATCCTCTATTGTTATGTCTGTCAGGCTGATCGTATCAGAACTTGCAACGGAGTTGTATGTGCCAGGTCTGGCGCACTGGGCCGGAGGTGGCGGAATTGCCCGACCCGATATGATCCTCGTCAGGACAGGCAATAATGGTATATTTAAAACTAATATTCAACCACTTGCTGGCATCGAAGCGCACCACCGCCGAGGCGCGTAATCCTCGTCCTTGCAGTGTAGGCATGGTGAATGCATACTGTAGGTTACTCTCGCTAAGGTAGATGCGGGCATAATAGCCGTCGACATTGTGCCAGGTGGCCTGTAGTGCGGTCTGCCAGCGGCCTTGATAGTAGCGCACCTCCTGTGAGGCAGCCCAACCTCGCTGAGTGACAGATTTCTCGGTATCGAACCACGAGAAGATTAGACGCGTGGTGAGACGCCAGGGACCATCGGTGAAACGGTATTGTCCCTGAAACTGTTGGCGAAAGGTATTCTCGATAATCTTGCCACTGGTTTCCGGCACATTGCGTTGCTGATGGCGCAGGGCGTAGCGCACCGTGGCCTCGCCTTTACGTCCCACGGCATGTCCCACCTGAAATGTCCACTTGGAGCCTGTGGAAGGGGCGTAACAGCCATAGCGCACCTTGGGGAAGCGGTGCACATCGGCGCTGAAAAGAGCACTGAATCCCAACGGCAAACGGAAGCGTCCATCGAGGCTGACGCCCTGTTCGTTGGCGGTACGGCTGCCAATGCTGTAGGCGGCAGCATGCAAGTTGTGGTAACGCGGGTCGTAGTGGCGCAAGGCGAGTCCGATGCTATTCTCGCCATTCAGCGAGAGGCGCATGCCACCCATGCCCGCCAGATGGCCTTCGGCATCGGTAGCCACCTCACCGAAAAACAGCAGTCGACGCCATTGCCACAAAGCGTCGACTCCCAATGCCGCTGCACGGTCGCCACGGAAATAGTCCTGATTGTAGACATAGTCGCGCAGACGCACGCTGTCGTCGAGGAACGAGGCCGAGGCAGTGAATCCCAATACCAAATTGCCGCTGCGATACTCGACATGACCGCCACCCAGCCACTCATCGTCTACCCGTGATGCAAAGGCAGAAACACTGACCGCGCGGCAGAGCCTCACTGTGGTCGCCAGCCCCTCCTGCCAACCCTCTTCGTAGAACGGGCTGGCCGCCTTCACCCCTCCGGCGAAGCGCACCGGCGAACTGCCGGTCAACGAAAACGGTTCGAAACCCGTCCAAAGTGCAACCCCCTGCCCAAACTGTAGGTTGAAGCGTCCAACAACAAGCCGCTCAAGTCGTCCGATATCGCTCAACATCAAACTGTAACCGTAGAAGTTTTTCTTCCCCCACGCCTCGGCAGGGTCTTTGTCGGCACTGAATTGCAAGGCGACATGGTTGTCGTAGTTGAAGCGGTAGCAGAACAGGCCGCGCAAGTTGTCGCCTTCGTATTTTCCATTCTCATAGCCCTTTGCCTTTTCCACGGTGCCGCCCAGGCCAGTCACTACCGTATGGCGTCCGCGGCGGAACATCTCTGCCAATCCGGGAAAGGCCCGCGGCATATAGGGCTCCACCTTCACCAGCGGAATCAACAGTGACACCGTGACACTGTCGAAGCCCGGCACCCTGTGCAGCTCGCTAATACTGAGCATCTGCCCATAGAGCATGATGTAATTGCGAAGGGCTTTGACCTGAAACGAAGAGAGAAAAGGCAACGATGCCACGGCAGCGGTATCGTTGAGATTCACGGGGTTATCAACTAACTGTAGAAGAAGATCGCTCAATTCGGAAACATTGCCCTCGGAGCCATGGTCTTCCACCCACTGCTCGATGGCATCGTCAATCTGCGCCGTCGCCGTCAGCGGCAGCGCCAGCAGCAACAACACTATTAGCCTACGTATCATTTTGCAATCACACCCTTGGCCATCAGACTCTTATAGGTCTTTTCGGCAGCCAGTTGCTCCGCGGCCTTGATAGAGAATTCCACAGCCGATTGCTGAGGCTCGCCGTCGATTCTAACCAAACTCTCATATTGCCGACGACTGGCATGTCCCTGCACAAAGGAGCGCACCACCTCGAAAGAGACATTGCGGTGGTTCTTCTGTCCCCAGTCGATGATCTTACTTTTGTAGTTCCAGTCCATCGTCGCCATGGCGTTGACATCGAGGTAGGTGCGGAGTATCCGCTCCACCACCACCCGCTGGGTGAACTTGTAACCCCTTTCTATATACATGGCTCCGACCATCGCCTCGAAGGCATCGCCTCCAACCGACTTGAACACATTGGAGTGGCCACGCTGATACTCTACCAGTTCCAACAGTCCCGTCTTGGTTGCCAGAGTATTGAGGCTGGCACGGCTGACTATCTTGGAGCGGAGTTCGGTGAGGAAGCCCTCTCCCTTGTAAGGATATTTTTTGTAAAGGAAATCGGCCACAATGGTACCCAGTACTGCATCGCCGAGATACTCCAGACGTTCATTGTTGATACGATGGCCGTTGTGAGAAGTCGACAATGAACGGTGGGTAAGAGCAACACGATACAACTCCGTACGCCGGGGCCTGTACCCTAATATATTTTTAAAGAAACTATTAAATTCCTTGCTCTCCTTGTTCTTCCGAAAAAAAAGCATCGCACTAATACTTTCTAAAGGCCAGACAGGCATTGTGACCGCCAAAGCCGAAGGCATTGCTGATGGCAAAGCGTACCTCGCGCTGCTGAGCCTTGTTGAAAGTGAAGTCGAGCGTCGGAATTTCGGGGTCGTCGGTGAAGTGGTTGATTGTCGGAGGAACAATACCATTCTTTATCGTAAGAATGGTGGCAATAGCTTCGACAGCGCCAGCGGCACCGAGGAGATGACCCGTCATCGACTTGGTCGAGTTGATAGCCATTTTGTAGGCATAGTCGCCAAAGAGACCCACAATGGCCTTGGGTTCCGAGATATCACCAATGGGGGTGGAGGTACCGTGGGTGTTGATGTGGTCGACATCGGTGAGAGCCATACCCGACTCCTCCACTGCCTGACGCATAGCACTGATAACGCCCAATCCCTCGGGGTGGGAAGCGGTGATATGATAGGCGTCGGCCGAAAGACCCGTACCCGTAATCTCGGCATAGATGTGTGCACCACGCGCTTTGGCATGCTCCAACTCCTCCAAAACGAGAGCGCCGGCACCTTCGCCGAGCACAAAGCCATCGCGGTCCTTGTCGAAAGGACGCGAAGCCGTCTTGGGGTCGTCGTTGCGGGTAGAGAGAGCCCGCATATTGCCAAAGCCTCCAATACCTGCCTCACTGACGGCACATTCCGAGCCACCGGCAATCATCGCATCCACCTTACCTAGACGGATAAGGTTGAAAGCGTCTCCGATAGCCACTGCCGATGTGGCACAGGCAGCGGTAGTGCTATAGTTGGGTCCGCGCAGACCGTAGCGGATGGCTATCTGGCCAGCACAGATGTCAACAATGACTTTGGGAATCCAATAGGGGCTGAAACGGGGCGTGCCGTCGGACTTGGCAAACTCCGTCAACTCGTCCTGAAGGCTGCGCACGCCTCCCATACCGGAACCCCAAATGACGCCAAAGCGTCCCTTGTCAATATTGGTATCGGTAAGGCCGGCGTCACGCATCGCCTCGTCGACAGAGACAAAACCATATACGGTATAGCCGTCGAGGAGGCGCAACTCTTTTTTATCCACATGGTTGAGAGGGTCGAAACCTTTCAGTTCCGATGCAATACGGCACCGGAATTTCGAGGCATCGAAATGCGTTATCGGCCCGGCTCCGCTCACTCCCTTGACCAACGAGTCCCATAATTCGGGAACAGTGTTGCCAATAGGTGTGAGCGCGCCGAGACCTGTAACAACAACTCTTTTCAACTCCATAAAGCGGAAAGAGTAGATTTAAAATTGAGAAGGTTACTTCTTCGCGTTCTCGATGAAAGCGATGGCGTCGCCGACGGTGACAATCTTCTCGGCTTCCTCATCGGGAATGGAAAGGTCAAATTCCTTCTCGAGCTCCATAATCAGCTCAACGGTGTCCAAAGAATCAGCACCAAGATCATTGGTGAAGCTGGCTTCGGGGACGACCTGACTTTCTTCAACACCAAGTTTGTCGGTGATGATAGCGGTTACTCTAGTTGCAATTTCTGACATATTCTTTCTATTTTGAATTGATAAAACTGGGTGCAAAGAAACGAAAAATTTCTGACATAGGAATGCTTTTTAACATTTCTGCATATACGGCCATTCTAAAGTAACCTGAAAGACAGGTTACTGACATTGAAAAAAAAAGACTTTTCATCGTCTTTACGCTCTGTTTTTTTGCACCAGATTGCCCCATTTTTTAATAATTTTTTGCAAAATAAGGCACTTCTCAATCGCACCTACCTTCCAGCCACACACCAGCCAGATCTTGCCGTCTCCCTACCATATCCCTATCATCTCCCTATCATCTCCTACTATGGTAGGACTTGGTAGGGAGATGGGTAGGTGTTGATAAGGAGATGGTGCTAAGTGTCAGTCATTTACATGACACAAAACTGCAAAACATTAACTCCGTATACATTCGTCTGATTTCCTGCAAGATACGTTATTTTATGCTTTTTTTGCTCCGATTCATTTTTTTATTCTTATCTTTGCATCGCATTTTATATATATACATAATATCTATATGACCAGACTTGCTATCCTGGGTTCCGGCAACGGAACCAACGCCCAACAGATTACCGAATACTTCGCTGGCCGCTCCGACGTGGAGATAGTCTGCATTGTCTACAATGTGAAGGACGCCTATATCGCCCAACGAGCCAAGAACCTCGGAGTGGAGGCTCGCTATTTCGGACGAAAGGATTTCTACGAGACTGGGGCCGTGCTGGAATACCTGCACGAGAAACAAACCGACTGGGTAATTCTGGCCGGATTCCTCTGGCTCATTCCACAGGAAATCCTCGAGGCCTTCCCAAACCATATCATCAACATCCACCCTGCCCTGCTGCCGGCCTATGGCGGCAAGGGCATGTACGGCCACCACGTGCATGAGGCTGTCGTGTCCAACCACGAGCACGAGAGCGGCATCACTATCCATCTGGTTGACAACCATTATGACCGCGGAACCACCCTTTTCCAAGCCCGTTGCAAAGTGACCCCCGATGACACTGCCGACACCTTGGCCGCCAAAATCCATCTACTCGAAAAGGAGCATTTTCCCCGTGTCATTGACGAAACCATCAAGGCTCGCCTGTCATGCGAATAGCCATTAACACGCGGCTGCTGCTGAAGGGCAAGATGGACGGCATCGGATGGTTCACCGCCGAGACGGCCCGCCGCATGGTGCTGTCGCATCCCGAGCACCAGTTCTTCTTCTTCTTCGACCGCAAGCCCGACCCCGAGTTCATCTTTGCCGACAACGTAACCCCCGTGATTCTCCATCCCCAAGCCCGTCATCCGGTTCTGTGGTACATCTATTTCGAGTGGAGCACAGTCAGGGCGCTGAAAAAGTACAACATAGACCTCTATCTCTCGCCCGACGGCATGATACCCCTGCACCTCAAGATACCAACCCTGGCGGTGATTCACGACCTCAACTTCGAGCACTCCAAAGGCAATCTCAAATGGTATCACCAGTATTACCTGAGCTACTACTATCCGCGCTTCGCACGCAAAGCCACACGGATAGCCACCGTTTCCACCTACTCCAAGGACGACATAGCAAAGACGTATTGTATTGATTCCATGAAAATTGACGTTGTTTATGACGGCGCCCACAGTAACTACCGCCCGCACACCGATATTGAGAAACAAGCCATTCGCGAAAAATTCACTGACGGATGCCCTTACCTCATCTTCATCAGCACCATCATAAAACGCAAGAACCTTGCCAACCTTCTGCGCGCTTTCGATATGGTGAAGCAACAGGGAGGACGCGAGAAGCTGAAGTTGGTGGTGGTAGGAAGTCGCGTATGGTGGCAGGATGAGTTGGCCGAGGCTTATGATTCTCTGAGTTGCAAAGAGGATGTCATTATGCCGGGGCATGTGGACTCCGAGAAACTGGCGGCACTGCTCTCAGCTGCCGAGATGCTGGTCTATCCATCATACTTTGAGGGATTTGGAATTCCCATCTTGGAAGCCATGCACGCCGAAACCCCTGTAGTGGCCTCCAAAACCACCTCTATGCCCGAAGTAGGAGGAGATGCAGCCCTCTACATCGACCCTACCAGCCCAGAGGATATAGCTCATGCTATCAACGAGTTGGACAATCTCACACTTCGTGCGCAACTCATAGAAAAAGGACGTCGGCAACGGCAGAAATATAGCTGGGAAATCACCTCCAACCTACTGTGGGACAGTCTAATGAAGACCCTGAAAAAGTCATGAAAAAGCGCTGGACCAAAGTGGTAGTGTTTATTGCTTTGCTCACAGCAGTTAAAACGCACGGGCAAATAGCTGATAACATGGTATATAACCCATCTTTTGAAGAACACTCCAAATGTCCGGAGCGGATAGAATCTCTAGGGATAATGCGCGAGGTTGATGCCTGGTGGCAGCCTACCGGAGGCAGCAGCGACTATTTCAACATATGCGGAGGGCGTGAGAGTGGTATCCCACGCAACAAGATGGGGTTCCAAGCTGCACGCACAGGTGAAGCATATTGTGGTATCTATTGTTCGCAGGAACATTACCGCGAATACCTGCAAACCGAATTGAAAGAACCTCTGCAAGCCGAGAAACGCTATCGTGTTAGTTTCTGGGTGAGCCTATCCGACAAGTCGCCACATGCCATCGCCACACTGGGTGCCCTACTAACCCCTACGCAAATAAGCGACTCCACCCACGGCATATTGATGAAACGTGAGACTGAAAACTTGGGAGAAGCTGGTTCCCAATCGATTGCTATCCCCTTCACCCCACAAGTCTATAACTCAGCCGATACACTGATTGACAATACAAAAGGATGGAGTGAAGTTAGCGGAGAGTTCACAGCCATTGGGGGCGAAAGGTTCCTTACAATAGGGAACTTCTTTACTTTCAACAAGTCTCACGTCTCCCCTACTCTGAACGACCAGACCCCCTTGCGTGGCGCCTATTACTACATTGACGATGTGAGCGTTGTCTGTCTCGACTGCAATGTTTCAGTTGTCCCCGAAGAAACACCCCTTCCAAAGGTAGGCGATATCATTCGGCTCAACAATCTCTACTTCGCTACCGACGAGAGCGAGGTGCTCCCCCAATCATATATTGAATTGACCAAACTGGAACAGCTACTAAAAAAGAACCCTTCTATGACCATAGAAATACTCGGCCATACCGACAACCAAGGCTCAGTTGAGCACAATCAGCGGTTATCGGAAGCGCGTGCCAAGGCCGTTGTCGACTATCTGGTCAACCACGGTATCAGCGAAAAACGGCTACAATGGAATGGTTATGGAAAAGGCCAACCCGTTGCCGACAACAGCACTCCCGAAGGGCGTCAACTGAACCGGCGGGTAGAATACCGTGTGCTCTCACGGTGATTGGAAAGAATATTCCTTTTTCATAGCGACAAGGCAAAAAAAGATTGGCGGGATTCCCTTTCGGAAATCCCGCCAACCGTTTTCGTTTTATTCCTTAGGAAGGAACTATTCAATCACACGGTAGAAGCTGACGCGACGGTTGAGCGCGTACTGGATGTCACCGAAGGCGACGCTCTTGCCCTTGTAGTCGGTCTGGATGCGGTTCTCAGCAATACCATATTTCTTGGTAAGGAGACGCTTGACCTCGTTGGCGCGCTTCTCGGAGAGTTTCATGTTGTAGCTGTCGCTGCCAGTGTAGTCGGCGAAACCAACAACCATAACCTTGACATTGGGGTTGTCTTTGAGGACGCGGGCAACAGCCTTGACCTTGAGTTCTTCCTCTTCGGCAACCTGCCACTCGTTGACATCGTACTGGACAGAGAAGGGCATAGCGTAGAAGGTGAGCTGGTCGGCCTTAATCTGGTCGATGACGGCCTGGAGTCTGCTAGCAGCCTCGCTGTTGTTGTTGCCACCTTTGCCACCCTGGGCGAGAGCCTTGGCGAGCTCATCCTCGAGTTCAGCAATACGGTTCTCGAGTCTCTTCTCGTTGTTCTTGGCCTGGGTGACCTGGCGCTCGAGGTTGTTGACCTGAGTGTTGAGGGCACCGAAGTTCTCCTGGCTCAGCATATTCTTCTGGGCAACCACAGCCTGGTCGGTGGTGTTGAGACCGAAGTTGTAGGTCATACCAATATGCATCTCAGCATGGGTGCCTCTCCAGTCGGGAAGGATACCGTACCAGTTGCTCTTACCGAAGGGGTTGGGAATGTCGGTGAAGGTGAGAAGACCCTCAGCAAAGAAACCCCATTTCTCAGAGAAGAGAAGGCTGTAACCAAGACCGAAGTTGATGTCGGGCATGAAGCGGTTCTTGCCATACTGGGTGGGATGATCGGCGCTCCTGTCAGAATAGTTCCAGAAGATACCGAAACCGCCAAGGATGTACCAACTGTGGCGACGCTCGGGATCGAATCCGTAGAACAGGTCGGGGAGCGACACAAGCATACTGGCAGTCAAAGTGGCATAGTTTGCCATGAACTTTTTACCAGTATACTTATTACCATCGTCGAGCTCATGTTTGAAGATGAGGGTCGGGAAGGCAAGACGGTAACGGGTGGAAAGCACGTGGTTCAGCTTATGCTGGCCAAAGACAGCAAAGCCAAGATCCCAAGCCTTGCCAAAGGAGAAATTGTCGGGATCGCACCGCATTTCCCAAACAGTACCAAAGGAGGCACCGATGGACCAGTTGCTACCCAAACTGTAGCGAGGATATTCGGCTTTGCCGGTACCCTGTGCAAAAGCGTTGACAGAAGTCAGCAGAAGCGACATCACAACGCCCATTCTGATTAATTTTTTTAGCATATCAATATGTTTTAAAGTTATTAATTATTCTTACTACTTTTACTCTACAATGTTGTCCACATTAATTTTGCGCAAAAGTACACATTTTTTTTCAATTACGAAAAATATTTTTTTTTCATTTTCGTTAATGTGAAGAAAATATTGAAGTTACGATTGAAAAAAAAATTTACGGCATAGCATTTTAAGCCCTCAAACATAGATTTTTAAGCCAAAAAAACATAAAAAAATGGAACCTTTGAAAGTAAAAATTGGGGCTTTCCCCAGTAAATTCGACCAACAACCTCTCGGTCAGATAGTACCCGAGCTTCAGATGGCCAAAGATCACCTGCTAAAAGGTGACGCTGCGGGCAATGACTTCCTTGGATGGGTTAACCTGCCGGAGAACATTAATCAAGACGAGCTGATACGGCTAAAGTCCGACGTGGCAAGGCTGAGCGCCAAGGGCAAACTCTTTGTGGTTATTGGTATCGGCGGGTCCTATCTGGGAGCCCGAATGGTTATCGAGGCATTGCAATCTGAGTTTGCCTCCATGACACGTAGCAAACACCCGTATGTGGTCTATGCCGGACACACATTGAGTGAGGATTACTATAGCCAACTGCTGAAACTGCTGGATCAAGAAGACTACAGCGTGACCGTCATCTCCAAGTCAGGAACCACTACCGAACCCGCCGTGGCCTTCCGTATCATCAAAGCCCACCTCGAACAGAAATATGGAAAAACCGAAGCCTCACAGCGTATTATAGCCATCACCGACGCCCACAAAGGAGCCCTGCACAGCATCGCCGTTCAAGAAGGGTATCCGATGTATGTCATTCCTGACAACGTGGGTGGGCGTTTCTCGGTACTTACTCCCGTAGGCCTACTGCCCATCGCAATGGCTGGATTTGACATTGACCGCCTATTGCAAGGCGCTCGCGACATGCGCAAAGTATGTATCGACAACAACACTCCTGAAAGCAATCCGGCAATGATGTATGCCGGCATCCGCAACCTCCTCTATCGCAACGGTATTAAGGTGGAGATGTTAGTGAGCAGCCTGCCTAATCTACGCTATTTGGCAGAGTGGTGGAAACAACTCTACGGAGAGAGCGAGGGCAAGCAACACAAAGGGCTGTTGCCCCACAGTTTGAGCATCACTACCGACCTGCATTCGATGGGCCAATATGTGCAAGATGGAGAACGCTTGATGATGGAGACCTTCCTGCGTGTCAATAAGCCTGGCACAAACGTGCCTGTGCCCACCGATGAGCAGAACCTCGACGGCATCAACTACCTGACCGGCAAAAGCCTAACGGAAATCAACGACTGCGCCACACGCGGCACCATTGAAGCCCACACTACCGGGGGTGTCCCTATTATGGAAATCGAAGTGGAGAGAATCGACGAGTACACTCTGGGCCAACTTATCTACTTCTTCGAGTTTGCCTGCGGTATCAGTGGCTATACCCTTGGAGTCAATCCTTTTGACCAACCTGGAGTAGAAGCCTACAAAAAGAACATGTTCCGTCTTCTCGGCAAACCAGGATTCTAGCCCATGTTCACCTTCCACATAAAGGATGTTCCCTGTTCGGAGCATCCTTTTTCATTTATAATATAGGAGAATACTAGAAGGGGAGGTCGCCAATGGCATCGCTGTCCTTGAGAATATCGGCCAACGGATTGTTAATCGGACCATCCTCGCCTCGTTGACGACTTGATAGCAGCAGAACATTGTCAGCCACCACTTCAGTAACGTGACGCTTGTTGCCTTCTTTGTCCTCCCAAGAACGGCTTTGGAGACGTCCTTCCACATATATTTGTGCTCCTTTATGGAGGATACGCTCGGCCACATCGGCCAATCCTCGCCAGCAGACAACATTGTGCCACTCAGTGATCTCTACTCTTTCATTGTCGCGACTGCGACGGTATTCGGTGGTTGCAAGGGGGAATGAGGCTTTCTTTACGGGCTGCGATCCCTCATTGGGAAATGAGACTACATCTGGGGTCTTACCTACGTTTCCTACAAGAATTACTTTGTTTACTCCAATCATTATTCTGTTTCTTTTAGTCTTGGTCTAGCATTGTGTCAATTTCGAAGTGCGAAAATACAACAAAAAAACGAAATAACAAAACAAAGATATTCACAAACCGCGCAAGTATCTATCAATCAGCCGTGACACTGGCACAGTTTTTATCTGCTTCCCAGTCATCACCATGTCATTTGTGAGGTTTATTGAAGGTTCCTGAAGTAAATATACCCTAATAAACCGAGCGTGGATGGTACGGTGAGTAAGTTGATGAAGAAAAGGAGGTGAAAGGTGAAAGGTAACCGATGAGAGATGAAAATATTCCTGCAAAAAACGGTGGATCTCGGCAGAGAGCGCTTCCTCCGTCAGTTCATCTTCGGTTTCAAGAAGAGGGAATTCCCAAAGCCCACGCCAAATATCCTTACCATCACGACGGTGCATCAACCCATAATTCTCACCCCCCATTTCCCAACGCAGGTCGAAATAATAAAACCAACGGTCAGTAGGCTGGGCTTTCTGCACCTTGACGGGGAGCATCCCGACGCGACCCGTACGCAATGCCACGCATTCATCGGCAAAAGGGCAGACTCCACAGTCAGGCTGCGGGCGGCATTGCAGCGAACCGAAGTCCATCAAGGCAGCATTGAAACGGTCGGGATTCCGTCGGTCTATCAACTTTAGTAGCACCGATTCGAACTCTTTATAGGCAGCATCCGTGGCAATGGGGGTAGCAATGCCATAGAGGCGGCTGATAAAACGGTACACATTGCCGTCAATGACAGGATATGGCAACCGGAAAGCAAACGAGGCAATGGCTGCAGCAGTATAGCGCCCCACTCCTTTGAGTTTCAGTATCTCCTCATAGCTGTCGGGGAACACTCCCCCACACCTATTCATTATATATATAGCGGCTGCGTGCATATTGCGCGCGCGCGAATAATATCCCAACCCCTGCCATAGACGAAGTACTTGCTCCTCCGAAGCACCGGCAAGGTCGGCCACAGTGGGAAACGCCTCAACAAAACGCATATAGTAATCCCGCCCCTGCTCGATACGAGTCTGCTGAAGTATGATTTCCGACAGCCAGATGCGATAGGGGTCGTCGATTCCACGCCATGGGAGGGTACGACCAAAGTCAGCATACCAAGTCTCCAATTTATCTGAAAATGCCATCTATATTGTTAATAAATCACCAGAAAAATGCCCTTAACAGTCTGAAAAAATAGTGTTAAATTGACTTTTACACTTTTAACTATATTATTATTTTTCAATATATTACATTAAACAAAATGTTAAAAAAAATTAAAAAGCCACTTTTCAACGACAAGGTGTTTTGCCATGTCGGAAAAAGGTAGTACTTTTGCACCCGTTTTTCGCCTCGGCGAAACATGCAACAATAACGTAAACAAACAATAAAAATTATACTGCAATGTCAAAGAAATGTGAAATTACCGGTAAGAAAGTGATTGTGGGTAACAATGTTTCACACTCCCGCATCCACACCAAACGCACCTTCGCCCCCAACCTGCAGACCAAGAAGTTCTACATTCCCGAGGAGGACATGTGGATTACCCTGAAGGTCTCTGCCAAAGGCATGCGCATCATCAACAAGAAAGGCATCATCGCCGCTCTCAACGACGCCGCCGCCCAGGGCCACCTGATGTTCTAAGAAGACAACAAGTCTTAAATAACAATCAATTATTAACCTAAAAAGAAAGAGGTATTAACAATGATCGTAGTTCCTATCAAAGAAGGTGACAACCTCGAAAGAGCCCTCAAGAAACTGAAACGCAAATTCGAGAAAACCGGCGTGGTGAAAGAGATGCGCCGTCGTCAGCAGTTCACCAAGCCCAGTGTCATCAACCGCGAGAAGCACCTGAAGGCCATCTACGTCCAGCACCTGCGCCAGCAGGAGCTCGACAAATAAGAGCCCGTCTGCACCCTCGCGTTGGAAAAACGCATTGGAAAAGAAAATCCCCGAGCTTTCGCTCGGGGATTTCTTTTTTATTCCTTGGCAACAAATTACTGCTGCTGTGAGGTGATTCTTTCGAGCCACTTCAGCATGCCAAGCATGATAGCCATGGCGATGAGACAGATGACCATAAACACAGCCCAGCACATCCACAGGCTAGGCATCTTCTCGTACAACTGACCGCCAAGCAGAATCAGTGCATTGCCAATACCAGTGGCGCCAAGCCACAAACCCTGGCAGATACCCTGAATGTGTTTCGGGGCAATCTTGGAGACGAAGCTGATGCCCAAAGGGCTAATAAAGAGCTCGGCCACAGTGAGGCAGAAGTAGGTGACGATGAGCACCCAGGGACCGGCCTTCATGCTGGCCTGCTGGTCGACGGTGTACGAGGACAGATACTCCTGCGAGCCGGGATAACCCATGGCGATAGAGAACACCACCAGGAAAACATAAGCCAATGCGGTGATACCCATACCCATGGCAATCTTGCTGGGAGTGGAGAACTTGCGGCCCCAGGCGGTATTGAAAATCCACATGATAGGGAAGGTCAGAATCACCACAAAGAAGGGGTTGATGCACTGGAATATCTCGGGCGGGATGGTATTGTTGACAAAGTCGCGGGCGAAGAGTGACAGCGACACACCGTTCTGATGGAACGACATCCAGAAGAACACGCAGACACCCAGCACAGCATAGAGACCAGCCATACGCTGCTTGACATCCTTGATAGCGGCGGCGCGCTGCTCGGCAGTGAGTTCCTCTTTCTTCTCCTCAACTGCAGCGGCAACCTTCTTCACGGGATTGGGCATGCCCTTCTTGGTGCAGAGGAAGATGGTGAGGGAAATAAGCATGGCGGCAATAGAGGCAATGAAACTGTAGTGTACACCGGTATTGAACACCTCGAGGTAGTTGCTACAGGCGACACCCATGTCGCTGAGGTCGAGACCACCCTGGTTCACCTGAGTCATCAAAGTATTAAGGTTGTTAACCTGGTCGGTAGTCATCTCGGCAGGGGTGTTGAGATACATGTGGCAGAGTTTCGGCAGGGTGGATTCGTAGCCCATACCCTTGACACCGAGCCACCAGGAGCGGAGCAACGGAGCCACAAAGGGAGCAATCAAGCCGCCGACATTGATGAACATATAGAAAATCTGGAAGCCCGGGTCACGTTTGCTCTTGGCTTTCTCGAGGGCTTCGGGACCTTTCTTGGCCGCCTCGGCCTCAAAGTTGTCATACATCTGACCCACAATGGCCTGCAGGTTGCCTTTGAACAGGCCATTACCGAAGGCAATGATAAACAGGGCCACGCAGGTGAGAACCAGCACTGTGGTCATCGAAATGTCCATCGAACCGTAACCTGCGGGGATTGACAGGATAATGTAACCCACCACCATCGTAAGCAGACCGGCGATAATAGTACCCTTGAAGTTCTGCAACTTGTCGGCAATGATACCGCCCGGCAGGGCCATAATATAAATACCGAAATAGAAGCAAGAGTAGATGATTGTTGCCGTTCCGTCGCTCAATCCGAACTTCGAGCAGATGAACAACGTCAGCACAGCATTCATAATATAGTAGCCGAAACGCTCACCCATATTACTCAATGCCGCTGCGACAAGTCCCTTGGGATGACTTTTAAACATAACTGTAATTTTTTGGTTTATAATTTATTGGATTGTATTTTGCGTACTTTTTCTTAAATTAACAATATGCAAAAGTATAAAAAAAAGTTCATCCACGCAAGCAGGTGACGCTTTTTTTCGTAATTTTGCATTCCGAAAATGAAAGAAATCATTTTACAAACCGTTGCCGCCCTGCGCGAGGGGAAGAGCCTCCTCTACCCCACCGACACCATCTGGGGCATCGGCTGCGATGCCCGCAATGCCGATGCCGTAGAGCGCCTTTACACCATCAAGCAACGCGACCGCAGCAAGAGCATGATAGTATTAATTCCGGAATCTCCGAAAATTCCGGAGTCTCCGGATTCCCGGCCCACTACCTATATCCTGCCTCAGTCGATTTGGCACGACAAGATGCACCTCGAAGTGGCCGACAACATCCCCGCCGCCGACGGCTCACTGGGCATCCGCATACCACGGCATACCTTCTGCCAAGAGGTGATCCATCAACTTGGCGCCCCGCTAGTCAGCACCTCGGCCAATCTCTCAGGACATCCTTCGCCCAAGAATTACAACGAAATAGAGGAAGCGCTGAAACAGCGCGTAGACTTTTGCGTACCGCCGCTGCCCGAATTCCTCTCCCCCGAGACCCGCGGCAGCCGCATCGTCAAAATCAATCCCGACGGTTCCACCACCATCATTCGCCCATAGCCAGGGAACATACCACGTCCGGCAAAGCGCACGGAACATCCCTCACCCCTGCTCCGCTGCCAGCGAGGGCCTCTACCATGCTACCGAAGCCCTGAATACCTGTGCCGCGCATCTTCAAGACAGCCTCCTTGCGTGTCCACAGCTGAAGGAACGCCATCACGGGGTCGGCGGCGGCGCGCACCGCAGCCTGTTCATCCGCCGTGCAGACACGCTCCATCAGCCCTTCGCCAATCCTGCGGCGGCATTCCACATCAATGCCCACTTTCCCCTTGGGGCTCACAGCCACCGCCACCGCCTGTCGGCAATGGCTGATACTCACCGAAAGATCCGGATGGTCGGGCAGATAGGGGGCACCCTTGTCGTCATGCTCAACAACCACATCACCGCCCACCAGCTCCCTTAACAGGCGATGGGCTGCCTCACGCTGTTCCGCAAGCGTTCTCCACTCGCCACCCTCCACTTTCCACTTTCCGCTTTCTGCCAAACTCACGCTTTGCCAAGGATATCGTAGGGCACCGTACCGTCGGGTGTGGGCTCGACAATGTGGCCGAACTGCTGCTCGTACTTCTTCAGGTTGTCGTTGAGTGCAGCCAGCAGACGTTTGGCATGGACGGGGTTCATAATGACGCGCTCGCGCACCATGGCGCCCTCGATACCGGGGAGCATCTGGGCAAAATCGAGGAGAATCTCGGTGGGGTTGTGGCTGACAACAACGAGATTGGAGTAGGTCCCCTTTGCCACCTCGGGGTTAATGTTAAGCTTGATGTTGTTTTGTTCTTTCTGGTTTGCCATAATATAGAAGAGTTTAGCCCTATAACGCATCCTGACGCCATTTATTGTGTCACCCCCACCGTAAAACAGAACCTGAAAAAAAATTATTTTGCCAGTTTGTTTTTTATTCGTATCTTTACAGTTCGAAAAAATAATCTAGATAAAACAGATAGAAAGAACATTATGACATATTAAAGCGTATTCGCTTTTCATTGCGTACGGAAATCTGGACAATTTCCACAATCTTGCATAGAAAAGAGAAGCGTTCACGGTACCGTGAACATTCTTGTTTGCAAGATGGGCAGTCCAGAGCCTCCGTACGAACAATGAATCAAGTTCACGGCTTTTTTATTGTCTATTAATATTCACTTAAAACATACAAACAATGAAGAAACTGTTATTATTATGCATGATGTGCCTTGCGACACTGACGATTCAGGCACAAAAGCGTTGTGTCGTACTGGATTTCCAGATCGGAACCAACGTAACCGAGGAGGAGATAGACGGCATCTCCTACTGTTTCCGTTCAAACTTTCAGCCAACGGGCTATACAAAGGTGGAACAAATGATGGTCACCAGGACAATTAGGGATTTCGGTTTTTCTCGCACCGATATGACACAACAACAAATTGGTCGTGTAGGACGTGAATTGGAAGCCAATATTGTTGTCGTGGGTACCATGAACAAGTTCATGGACGAATATAGCGTAGATATCCGAGTCATTGATGTTGCAAAGGGAAACACCATTGCTAACGAAAGTGCCAATTTCCAAAAGACAAACTACCGTGACGCAATGGAGAAAACAGCTAAAAGGCTTGCATCGAAGCTTCGTGGAGGCTCCTCAACCTCGTTAGGCAATGGAACTTCCACGGGTTATACTGACCTTGGATTACCCAGTGGAACCATTTGGAAAGACATTAACGCCACTGGTTTCTACACCTATGACGAGGCTTTTTCACAGTTTGGCAACCGAGTTCCATCAAAGGAGCAATGGGAAGAGTTGAAGGCCGAGTGCCAGTGGTCGTGGAATGGCAACGGTTACAAAGTGACAGGGCCTAACGGCAATTCCATCAATTTGCCTGTTGGGGGCCATCGCGACTGCAATGGTAACATTTTCTATGATGCAGATTTCCCTTACTATTGGTCTTCTACATCCAGTGGCACCAATTTGGCGTGGTGTCTTACTTTCCATGATATACTGATATATCAGAACAGAGTTAATGAAGTGAGAACCAATTATTATCAAAATCAAAGTGCATGGACTGAATTAATACGCAATACCAAACGTCAAGAGATTCAGGATTTAGAAAAACGTATTCAGGATCTTAAAAATAGTGGAAAAGATATACGTATGAGTACCAGTAAACAATGCTTCGGCTTCTCAGTCCGCCTTGTCCAAAATTAACATTTTTTCTAGTAGAGACGGCCACGGAATAGTCGCCTCTTCTTTTGTCCCAGCGGACGAATGAGAAAAGGGGCAAAGAACTGTTACAAGACCACTTTGACTAGTGGAGTGGATGAGGGAAATGTGATTTTCTGTCCCCACGGCAGTGTGCTCTGGCGTCTCATCGACCGACTGGAGGCAGCCGAGGTACTGGCTGTCTGAGGCGCGGCCGTTGTGGTCAAGGACGAAGCCGTAGAGGTGGACCTCGAGTCCGGCCCAGTCCTCGGGGAGGGTGACGGAAACCCGCTCCGAGTGGCGGTAGGTGGGCGTGGAGAGGCGGCCCTCGCCGAGGGCGGGGCACCAGGCGTAGAGGTAGACCTCGTCGTAGCCGTTGCCACGACGCTCGTCATGGCTGGCCGTAAAGGGGACGGTCAACACACCCCCTTCGCCGACGGCCGGCTCGCCGAAGCCCACAGGGGCCACCTCGCCCTGGGCGAGGAGCAGATGCCCGTAGTCCACCGCCAGAGCTTCGCCATCAAGGGAGAAGCACTGCTTGTTGAGGCGGTAGAAGAGGTTGCACTCGGTCATGTGGAGCTGCATGGAGCTGTCGTGCAGCCCTTTGCGGAGCACCTTCTTCAGGGTGCCCGCCAGCTGCACCACCTGTTTGAAGAGGCCGCGGTTGCGCTGCTGTGCCTCGGTGCGCGGGTTGCGCACGAAACGGGGACGTGCCCTGAGGCACCACTTGCCGCGCCATTGATAGCCAATCACTGTGCCGACGGTCCCGCGGTAGCCGTCGTTGATTCCGAAACGTTGTTTTGCCATGGTTTTTTCTTTTTTTCTGGTGTTACTGGTATTGCTGGTATTGCTGGTATGACTGGTATTTCTAGTATTACCAGGAATACTAGGGATACCAGAAATACCAGCGTGTATATATAATAAAATAAGGGGGGTGGGATGTGTCACGCCGTTAAAAAAAGTTAAAACTTCTGGCCAACCCCTACCGTGGTAGGAGTTGATTAGGTGTTGATAGGTGATTGATAAGCAGTTAGTGTTTGGGGCGAGAAAAAGAAACCCGGACCGTATACGGTCCGGGTTGAAAGGTTCTTTCTTGCTGGAGGAACTAGTCTTCCTTCTCGGCAGAGAGCGCCGGGGCATTGCCAACGACGAGGTCTTGGTATTCGCGCAGACCGGTACCGGCGGGGATGAGGTGTCCGACGATGACGTTCTCCTTCATACCCACGAGGGTGTCGCGCTTGGCGTTGATGGCGGCCTCGGTGAGCACCTTGGTGGTCTCCTGGAAGGAGGCGGCGGAGATGAAGGACTTGGTCTGCAGCGAGGCGCGGGTGATACCCTGGAGCACCTGCTTGCAGGTGGCGGGGCGTGCGTCGCGCACGGAGACAAGCTTCTTGTCCTGACGGCGCAGGGCGGAGTTCTCGTCGCGGAGCTCACGGGCAGAGACTATCTGTCCCACAGAGAGGTTCTCGCTGTCGCCAGCGTCCTCAACCACCTTCATGCCGAAGATACGGTCGTTGACATCGTTGAAGTCGAGCTTGTTGACCAGGTCGCCTTCGAGGAAGCGGGTGTCGCCCGGGTCTTCGATTTCGACCTTGCGCATCATCTGACGCACGATGACCTCAAAGTGCTTGTCGTTGATCTTCACGCCCTGCAGACGGTAGACTTCCTGCACCTCGTTGACGATGTACTCCTGCACCTTCATGGGACCCTTGATGGCGAGGATGTCGGCGGGGGTGATGGCACCGTCGGAGAGCGGGGTGCCGGCCTTGACATAGTCGCTGTCCTGAGCCAGAATCTGTTTGGAGGTGGGGATGAGGTAGGAGCGCTGCTCGCCGGTCTTTGAGGTGATGGTCACCTCGCGGTTGCCGCGCTTGAGTTTCTTAGCGATAGATACGATACCGTCGACCTCGGCCACGATGGCGGGGTCGGAGGGGTTGCGGGCCTCGAAGAGCTCGGTGACGCGAGGCAGACCGCCCGTGATATCGCCGGCCTTGCCGAAGGAACGCGGAATCTTGACCATGATGTCACCAGCCTTGAGTTGCTGACCCTGTTCGACACCAATATGGGCGCCGACGGGGAGGTCGTAGACCTTGAGGATGTTGCCCTCGGAGTCGACAACATTGAGGGTGGGGTTCTTGGTGCGTTGACGGCTCTCGATGACCACCTTGTCCTGAAGACCCGTCTGGGCGTCGCTCTCGACACGGTAGGTGACGTTCTCGATGACGTTCTCGAAGGAGACCTTACCAGCCACATCGGAAATGATGACAGCGTTGTAGGGATCCCACTCGGCGATGACGTCGCCCTTCTGCAGCATGTCGCCGGCGGCTTTGTAGAGCTTGGCGCCATAGGGCAGCAGCGAAGAGAAGAGGGTGATGTCGGTCTTGGCGTCGACGATGCGCATTTCGGCGGAACGACCCATGACGATATGGTAGCTGTTGCCCTCGTTGTCGGTATAGGGGATAGAGCGGAGCTCGTCGATAATCAGGCGACCTTCGTACTTGGCCTGGAGGCTGGAGGCGGTACCGATGTTGCCACCGGCGACACCACCTACATGGAAGGTACGGAGGGTCAGCTGAGTACCGGGCTCGCCGATAGCCTGTGCGGCGATGACGCCGACGGCCTCGCCCTTCTGCACCATCTTGCCGGTGGCAAGGTTGCGGCCATAGCACTTGGCACAGACGCCATGCTTGGACTCGCAGGTGAGAACGGAACGAATCTCGACCTCCTCGATGGGAGACTCTTCAATCTTCTGGCAGATTTCCTCAGTGAGTTCTTCGCCGGCGTGGGCGATGAGTTCGCCTGTCTGAGGATGGTAGATGTCGTGGACAGAGGTGCGGCCGAGGATACGCTCGCCAAGGCTCTGTACGATATCCTCGCCCTTTTTGAGGGCGGTGGTGGGCAGACCACGGAGGGTGCCACAGTCTTCCTCGTTGATGATAACATCATGAGCCACGTCGACCAGACGGCGGGTAAGGTAACCAGCGTCAGCGGTCTTAAGAGCGGTATCGGCCAGACCCTTACGGGCACCGTGGGTGGAGATGAAGTATTCGAGCACCGACAGACCCTCCTTGAAGTTGGAGATGATGGGGTTCTCGATAATCTCGTTGCCAGCGGCACCGGCCTTCTGTGGCTTGGCCATCAGGCCACGCATGCCGGAAAGCTGACGGATCTGCTCCTTACTACCACGAGCGCCGGAGTCGTACATCATATAGATGGGGTTGAAGCCCTGATTGTCAGCCTTGAGCTGCTTCATGAGCGTCTCGGTAAGCTGGTTGTTGGTGTTGGTCCAGATATCGATGACGTGGTTGTAACGCTCGTTGTTGGTGATAAGACCCATGGCATACTGGGCCATAACCTCCTCGACCTCCTCGTTGGCTTTCTCGATAAGCTGTTCCTTCTCGACGGGGATGAGCACATCGCCCAGGTTGAAGGAGAGGCCGCCACGGAATGCCTGACGGTAGCCCATATTCTTGATGTCGTCAAGGAAGACGGCGGTGACAGCGTTGCCGCACTGGGTGAAGATGTCGCCGATGATGTCACGCAGCGACTTCTTACCCATCACCTGGTTGATAAAACCATACTGGGCGGGGACGACCTGGTTGAAGATAACACGGCCGACCGTGGTGCGGAGGCGGTTGGTCTTAATGTAGTGACCTTTGGCATCAACAATAGGATTGCCGTCGATGTCGCGCTTGATTTCGAACTCTGTACGGCTGTGGAGGGCGGTCTCGTGGGCGTTGGCACAGTCAACATCGGTGAGCACCTTGCCATCCTTATCCTTTATCACCTCCATGAAAGTCTTGTCAGTCTTGACATAAGTGTACTCGTCATGGCGGTGGTCCTCGTCGAGCTGGACGGAGATACAAGCATTGAGGTCAACACGTTTCTCGTTGTAAGCGATGATAACTTCCTCAGCCGAATAGAAGCGCTGGCCTTCACCCTTGACAGTCTCGGTGGCGGTAGTGTGGCGCGGCTTGGTCATATAGTAAAGACCCAGCACCATGTCCTGCGAAGGAACGGTGATAGGTGCACCATTGGCGGGATTGAGGATGTTGTGGGTGGAGAGCATCAGCAACTGTGCCTCGAGAATGGCGGCATTGCCCATAGGCACATGGACAGCCATCTGGTCGCCGTCGAAGTCGGCGTTGAAGCCGGTACACACCAGAGGGTGCAGACGGATAGCCTTACCCTCGACGAGGCGGGGCTGGAAGGCCTGGATACCCAGACGGTGCAGCGTAGGAGCACGGTTGAGAAGAATGGGGTGACCCTTGAGGATATTTTCCAAGATTTCCCACACCACGGGATCCTTGCGATCGACAATCTTCTTGGCACTCTTGACGGTTTTCACCAGTCCACGCTCAAGTATCTTACGAATGACATAGGGTTTGAAGAGCTCGGCGGCCATATCTTTGGGGAGACCGCACTCGTGCATCTTCAACTCGGGACCGACAACGATGACCGAACGGCCAGAGTAGTCGACACGTTTACCAAGAAGGTTCTGACGGAAACGGCCCTGCTTACCCTTAAGGGCATCGGAGAGCGACTTGAGGGCGCGGTTGGACTCAGACTTGACACTGGAGACCTTGCGGCTGTTGTCGAAGAGAGAGTCGACAGCTTCCTGAAGCATACGCTTCTCGTTACGCATAATGACCTCGGGGGCCTTGATTTCAACAAGGCGTTTGAGGCGGTTGTTGCGGATAATAACGCGACGATAGAGCTCGTTGATATCGGAGGTAGCGAAACGTCCGCCATCCAGCGGCACAAGAGGACGCAAGTCGGGCGGAATGACGGGGATGATGTTCATAATCATCCACTCGGGACGGTTTTCCATACCCCTGTCACGCATAGCACGCTGCGATTCACGGAACGACTCTATGACGTTCAAACGCTTAAGAGCATCCTGCTTGCGAGCCACAGCGGTCTCGTGCGAGGCCTTGGCGCGGAGTTCATAGGAAAGCTTGTCAAGATCAAGTTCAGAGAGCAGGGTATAGAGAGCCTCGGCACCCATGCCGGCAATAAACTTGTCGGGGTCGCTGTCGGGAAGTTGGTCGTTACCCTCGGGCAGGGAATCCTTGATAATGTAATATTCTTCCTCGGTAAGCAGATCGAGTTTCTGTACAGGAGCCTCGTTGAGGATAGCCTTGCCGGGTTGGAGAACGATATACTTCTCGTAGTAGATGACCTGATCAAGTTTCTTCGATGGAATGTTGAGAAGAGTGCCAATCTTGTTGGGCAGCGAACGGAAGAACCAGATGTGGGCGATAGGGACAACGAGTTCGATATGACCCATGCGCTCACGACGGACCTTCTTTTCAGTGACTTCAACACCACAACGGTCGCAGACAATGCCCTTGTAGCGGATACGTTTATATTTACCGCAGTGGCACTCCCAGTCACGCGTGGGGCCGAAGATGCGCTCGCAGAACAAACCGTCGCGCTCGGGCTTATATGTACGATAATTGATGGTTTCAGGCTTGGTCACCTCGCCATAGGAGCGACGCTTGATAGACTCGGGCGACGCCAGACTAATGGTGATCGAGTTGAAATCGGTCTTTACCTGAGATTCTTGTTTAAAAGCCATGTTCTTTTTCCTTCTACTTAATTAATCAAACGTTACCTCCAGACCCAAGCCACGAAGCTCGTGGACAAGGACGTTGAACGACTCGGGAATGCCCGGAACCGGCATATTGTCGCCCTTGACGATGGACTCGTAAGCTTTGGCACGGCCCATGACGTCGTCAGACTTGACGGTGAGCACTTCCTGTAACACATGAGAAGCGCCATAGGCTTCGAGGGCCCAAACCTCCATCTCACCGAAACGCTGGCCACCGAAATTGGCTTTACCCCCAAGGGGCTGCTGGGTGATGAGGGAGTAAGGACCGATGGAGCGGGCGTGCATCTTGTCGTCAATCATGTGGTGGAGCTTGAGGTAGTAGATGTAACCCACGGTGGCAGGCTGGTCAAAACGGTCGCCAGTCTCGCCATCGTAAAGGTAGGTACGACCGTTCTCGGGGAGACCGGCTTCACGCATGTAACCGTTGATTTGCTCGAGGGTGGCACCATCGAAGATGGGGGTTTTGAAACGCTTGTTGAGCTTCTTGCCAGCCCATCCAAGGACGGTCTCGTAAATCTGACCGAGGTTCATTCGCGAAGGCACACCCAGAGGATTGAGCACGATGTCGACCGGCGTACCGTCGGCGAGGAAAGGCATATCCTCGACACGGACAATCTTTGACACGATACCCTTGTTACCATGACGACCGGCCATCTTATCACCAATACGCAATTTGCGCTTCATGGCGATATAAACCTTGGCCATCTGAACAATGCCACTGGGCAGGTCGTCACCCACGGTGAGGGCAAACTTATTACGGGTGAATCGGCCCGAAATCTCGCGGTATTTGATATTGTAGTTATTAAGCAACTCTTTGATAAGGGCGTTGGTCTCCTTGTCAGTAGTCCACTTGTTGGGGCTAACCTCAGTATAGTCGATGGTCTTCAGAGTCTTAGCGCTGAACTTGACCTTCTTGGGAATCAATTCCTCACGGTGACTGGTATAGACACCGTTGGAGACCTTACCGTTAAGGAGAATAAGAAGACGGGAGATGAGCTTGTCTTTCAGTTCCTCGCACTCAAAGTTGTACTCTTCCTCGGGCTTGGCCAGGAGCTCTTTCTCCTTGGCGCGTGCCTTACGGTCGCGGATGACACGGGCAAAGAGTTTCTTGTCAATAACCACACCGTGCATTGAGGGAGGCACTTTAAGAGAGGCATCCTTGACATCACCAGCCTTGTCACCGAAGATAGCACGGAGAAGTTTCTCTTCAGGAGTGGGATCAGATTCACCCTTGGGAGTAATCTTACCAATAAGGATGTCACCTTCCTTAACTTCGGCACCGATACGGACAATACCGTTCTCGTCGAGGTCCTTGGTGGCGTCGTTACCGACGTTGGGGATGTCGCGGGTCAGCTCCTCGTTGCCGCGCTTGGTCTCGCGGACTTCGAGGGTGAACTCCTCGACATGGACGGAGGTGTAGATATCCTCACGCACCACGCGCTCAGAAATCACCACTGCATCCTCGAAGTTATAGCCTTTCCACGGCATAAATGCAACCATCATGTTGCGACCGAGGGCGAGTTCACCGCCTTGAGTGGCATAACCCTCGCAAAGCACCTGACCTTTTTTAACCTTATCGCCCTTCTTAACAATAGGACGCAGGTTAATGGCGGTGGAGTGGTTAGTACGCTGGTATTTGGTGAGACGATATTCCTTGACATCGTCGTCAAAGGATACGAGGCGTTCTTTCTCGGTACGATTGTGGCGGATGACAATCTTGGTCGAGTCGACATACTCGACTACACCATCGGCCTCAGCGTTGAGCAATACACGGCTATCGTGAGCCACAGCTTCTTCAATACCTGTACCAACAATAGGAATTTCAGGGTTGAGTAGAGGTACTGCCTGACGCATCATATTTGAACCCATCAGAGCACGGTTGGCATCGTCGTGCTCAAGGAACGGGATAAGCGACGCTGCAATAGATGCAATTTGGTTGGATGCAATGTCAATAAGGTCGATTTCGTCAGGGCTGACGATGGGGAAATCTGCCTGACGGCGGGCCTTGACTCGAACGTTAGTAATATGGCCCTCTTCGTCCTGAGGTGTGGTTGCCTGAGCCACGGTCTTGTTCTCTTCGGCCTCAGCAGAAAGGTACACGGGAGGCTCGTTGATCATCACTTGACCGTTAACAACACGCTGATAGGGAGTCTCTATGAATCCGAGTTCATTAATCTTAGCATAGACGCATAACGAGGAGATAAGACCAATGTTTGGACCCTCAGGCGTCTCAATGGTACATAGGCGACCATAATGTGTATAGTGAACGTCACGAACCTCAAAACCTGCACGCTCACGCGACAAACCGCCAGGGCCTAAGGCCGAGATACGGCGCTTGTGAGTCAACTCAGCCAGCGGATTGGTCTGGTCCATAAACTGGCTCAACTGATTGGTGCCAAAGAACGAGTTAATGACGGAAGAAAGAGTTTTTGCATTGATAAGCTCGGTAGGCGTAAACACTTCGTTATCACGCACATTCATGCGTTCACGAATAGTACGGCTCATACGGGCCAAACCAACACCGAACTGGTTGGAGAGTTGCTCGCCGACAGTGCGGATACGACGGTTCGACAAGTGGTCGATGTCGTCCACATCAGCTTTTTGGTTAATCAACTCCACCAAGTATTTGATAATAGAAGTAATGTCCTCCTTTGTCAGCACACGGACATTGTCAGGAACATCAAGATTGAGTTTAGTGTTAATTCTGTAGCGACCCACATCACCCAGGTCATAACGCTTCTCAGAGAAGAAGAGTTTCTCTATGATGCTACGAGCAGTTTCTTCGTCTGGCGGCTCTGCATTGCGGAGCTGACGATAGATGTACTCGCAGGCCTCCTTGGCATTGTTGGCAGTGTCTTTCTTCAGAGTATTGTAAATAACGGAGTAATCAATTCCATCCTTATCCTCAGTCTTAATGAGGATGGATTTGACATCAAGTTCTAGAATCTTCTCTATGTGTTCTTCCGTCAATTCAACGTCGCGTTCGATAACTACATCGGTACGCTCCATGGAGACCACCTCGCCAGTGTCCTCGTCAACGAAATCTTCGGTCCATGCTTCCACCACACGGGCAGCAAGCTGCTTGCCGATCACCTTCTTAAGGTTATTACGGCTGACCTTGACCTCCTCAGCTAACTCAAAGATGTCAAGAATATCCTTGTCCGACTCATATCCTATAGCACGCAGCAATGTGGTAATTGGGAGTTTCTTTTTACGGTCGATATAAGCATACATTACATTGTTGATATCGGTCGTAAACTCCATCCACGATCCCTTGAAGGGGATGATACGTGCAGAATAGAGCTGGGTGCCATTAGAATGGAACTGGGTGCCAAAAAATACGCCAGGTGAACGGTGCAACTGGGATACCACAACACGCTCGGCACCGTTAATTACGAAGGTACCTTTCGGAGTCATGTAGGGAATCATACCCAGATAGACATGCTGCTCAAGGGTTTGGAAATCCTCGTTCTCAGGATCTTTACAACTTAACTTCATCTTGGCCTTCAGCGGTACGCTGTAAGTAAGGCCACGCTCGATGCACTCCTCAATGCTGTAGCGGGGAGGATCGATGTAATAATCCAAGAATTCGAGTTCGAAATTGTTTCGCGCATCCGTGATGGGGAAATTCTCTTTGAAGACTTTGAACAAGCCTTCGTCCAGACGATTATCAGGGTTGGTCTCTATTTGGAAGAAATCTCTGAATGACTTAACCTGAATATCAAGAAAATCGGGGTATTCAAACTTTCGTACCGACGCGAAATTAACTACTGTGGGTTCTTTTTTTGCCAAGGGACTATAAATTAATCGTATTCAATAACTGATCGCGAGTGAAGAAAGGGTAACCCTGCGAAGGGTAAGGAGAGGTAATCGAATTCCATAGCAACAAGGAATAGGCACTCCGATCCTGTCGGAGGCCCTATTCCTCGTTAGATGTCAGAAAGGATCAACCTTACTTGACCTCGACTTCGGCACCGGCCTCTTCGAGAGCTTTCTTCAGGCTCTCAGCCTCGTCCTTCGAGACGCCTTCCTTAACGGGCTTGGGGGCGTTGTCAACCAGTTCCTTGGACTCTTTCAGACCGAGGCAGGCCATATCCTTAACGGCCTTCACGACGCCGAGTTTCTTGGTCTGATCGGGAACACCCTTCAGAATCACATCGAAGGAGGTCTTCTCCTCAGCGGCGGCGGCGCCACCAGCGGCGGGAGCAGCGGCGACTGCGACAGCAGCGGCGGCGGGTTCAATGCCGTATTCCTCTTTCAGGACGTCAGCAAGTTCTTTAACTTCTTTAACGGTAAGGTTAACCAATTCTTCAGCAATAGCTTTGATGTCTGCCATGACTTTATTGTTTTTAAATGTTTTACAAATTTGTTTTTATACTTTTTTTCGGCTTTTTAAGGGAGCCACCCCCTCTTTTATGCGCGGATGGTTAGGCGCGCTCCTCCAATGTTTTCAGCACACCGGTAATGGTATTGCCAGCCGATTGAACCTGCGATAGGACGTTCTTGATGGGCGACTGTAGCAGGGCAACCACATCGGCGATAAGCTCGTTCTTGGACTTGATGTTGACCAAAGCATCGAGATTCTCGTGACCGATATAGAAGCACTCTTCGACATAGGCACCTTTGAGAATAGGCTTCTCGGCGTTCTTCTCGGCGGCACGGAAACTCTTGATAAGTTTCGCGGGTGCATTGTTGGTGTTCGAAAGCATTATGGCGGTTTCACCCTTGATCACAGGGAAGAGCTCGGAATAGTCGAAACCCGACTTCTCGAGGGCCTTGATGAGAAGAGTGTTCTTTACAACCTCCAGCTTCACCTCGTTGCGGAAGGCGGAACGACGCAGTTTGCTGGTCTGCACAGAGTTCAAGCCTCCGATGTCTGCAATGTACAGATTGGGGTAGGCCTTAATCTCTTCGCACAGAGCGTCGATGTGCTGGTCTTTCAGTTCTTTTCTCATAATGTTTCTTTAATTAATAGGATTTACAAGGTGGCGGCTTTAGTGTCAACTTTAACGCCGGGACTCATCGTGCTACTGATTGCGATGCTCTTCACATAAGTACCCTTGGCGGCACTGGGTTTGAGCTTCATAATCATCTGAAGCACTTCACGGGCGTTCTCAACAATCTTCTGGTCGTCGAAGGAGCACTTGGCAACGGCGGTATGGATGATACCAAATTTGTCGACCTTGAAGTCGATCTTACCGGCCTTGGCTTCCTGAACAGCCTTGCCAACCTCCATGGTGACGGTACCAGTCTTGGGGTTCGGCATCAATCCGCGGGGACCGAGGATACGTCCGAGAGCACCAATCTTGGGCATGCAGCTGGGCATGGTGATGATGACATCCACATCGGTCCAACCACCCTTGATTTTGTTGATGTACTCATCCAGGCCGTAGTAGTCGGCGCCGGCGGCTTTAGCCTCTTCCTCTTTGTCGGGGGTGCAAAGTACGAGCACGCGGACGGTCTTACCCGTGCCGTGGGGCAGGGTGACGCTACCACGCACCATCTGGTTGGCCTTACGAGGGTCAACACCCAGACGAACGTCGATATCAACGGAAGCATCGAATTTGGTGAAGGTAATCTTCTTGACGATGCTGACGGCTTCCTCGAGCGAATAGACTTTGCTACCGTCAAATTTGGCAACAGCCTCTTTTTGTTTTTTGGTTAATTTAGCCATTTTGGTCTGTTTTTGTGGTCAACGCATTTTCGCCAAAGCTACTGGTGCTACCACTGTTCTTTAATCTTTTTACTTTTTCAGGGGATTTTCACCCGTGACGGTGATACCCATGCTGCGGGCAGTGCCAGCCACCATGCTCATAGCGCTCTCAACCGTGAAGCAGTTAAGATCGGGCATTTTGGCTTCGGCAATCTGGCGCACCTGCTCCCAGGTGACCGAGGCGACCTTGACACGGTTGGGTTCACCGGAACCCTTCTGGGCCTTGGACATCTCTTTCAACTGAACAGCGACAGGAGGAGTCTTCAGTACAAAGTCAAAGGACTTATCAGTGTAAACCGTAATAATGACAGGCACGATTTTACCGGCCTGATCCTGAGTACGGGCATTGAACTGCTTGCAGAACTCCATGATGTTCACACCCTTCGCACCGAGTGCCGGTCCGACTGGCGGAGCGGGGTTCGCCGCTGCACCTTTGATTTGCAATTTAATCAATCCTGCAACTTCTTTTGCCATTGAATTAAATTTTAATAGAGTTAGTTAATCGTTTACTGTTCCTTCTCCACCTGCGAGAAACCAAGCTCAAGAGGGGTCTTGCGACCGAAGATTTTGACCGTAACTTTCAATTTCTTCTTTTCCTCGTTGACTTCTTCTACGACACCGATGAAACTGTTGAAAGCGCCATCGATGACCTTCACGTTCTCGCCAACAATGAAACGGTCCATGGCGTCGGCGCCGTCCACCTGTTCATCCATCTTGCCGAGGATGCGGTTGACTTCAGGCTGACGCATAGGAATAGGTTTGCCCTCGCGTTCACGGAGGAAATCGAGGACATTGGGCAGGTTCTGGATTACGGGGATAATCTCATCGCGCAGGTCGGCCTCTATAAGCACATAGCCGGGGAAATAATTGCGATCTTTGACCACCTTCTTTCCGTTGCGGATGGCAACCACCTGCTCAGTGGGAATCAAAACCGTAGGTACATCGTTACTCCAGCCACGTTTGGCCATTTCGTTCTCGATGTACTCCTTAGCTTTCTTCTCCTTGCCGCTGATTGCTCTGACGACATACCACTTTTTTTCCTGTTGTTCCATTGTTACTTAAATAGTATAAGGACAGTGAAATATACTTTGGACATTCATCACCTGTCTCATTGCCGCCAAGGGTCTCAAAAAGATTTGGGAAGCAAGACTCTTGCTTGGGCGCAAAGACTAAGCAATATGATTGTAAAAGTATCCAAGCAGACCCTCCCAATTCCAAGGGTGGACACCGAAGATGATATCCATCACGAAGACAATGAGGGCGATAACAAGAGAGGCGATAGCAACGACGACCGCGCTACTCTGCAACTCTTTGAACGTAGGCCACGACACTTTGTGCACCAATTCGTCGTAGCTCGACTTCACATATTCACCAAACTTTGACATTTCTTTAAACTAGTTTTTATTGGCAGGGGCAGAGAGAATCGAACTCCCAACCACGGTTTTGGAGACCGCCATTATACCATTTAACTATGCCCCTGTAAAGCCGCGCCGCTCTTGGCGCGGCTTTTTATAATCTTTTTACAGATTATTCGATGATCTTGGTCACCTGACCGGAACCAACGGTGCGGCCACCCTCGCGGATAGCGAAGCGCAGGTTCTCGTTCAGAGCGATGTCGGAGATCAGCTCCACAGTGATCGTCAGGTTGTCACCAGGCATGACCATCTCGCGGCCCTCGGGGAGCATGATGGTACCGGTCACGTCAGTGGTACGGAAGTAGAACTGGGGACGATAGTTGTTGTGGAACGGAGTGTGACGACCGCCTTCTTCCTTCTTCAGGATATAGACAGCAGCCTCGAATTTGTGGTGAGGTTTCACCGAGCCGGGCTTGGCGATAACCATACCACGACGGATCTCGTTCTTGTCGATACCGCGGAGGAGCAGACCCACGTTGTCGCCAGCCTCACCCTCGTCGAGGATCTTGCGGAACATCTCAACACCGGTGACGGTGGATTTCAGTTTCTCGGCACCCATACCAATGATGTCGACGGGGTCGCCAGTGTGGATAACACCAGTCTCGATACGACCGGTAGCAACAGTACCACGGCCGGTGATGGAGAACACGTCCTCGATGGGCATCAGGAAGTCTTTATCAACTGCGCGGGTGGGCAGGGGGATCCAAGTGTCGACAGCGTCCATAAGGGCGTTGACGGCGCTGACACCCATACCATTGGGGTCTTCACCGTTCAGAGCGGCGAGAGCGGAACCACGGATGATGGGGATATTGTCGCCATCGAAATCATAGGAGCTCAGGAGCTCGCGGACTTCCATCTCGACGAGGTCGAGCAGCTCGGGATCGTCAACAAGGTCGCACTTGTTCAGGAACACGACGAGCTGGGGAACACCCACCTGACGGGCGAGCAGGATGTGCTCACGGGTCTGGGGCATGGGGCCGTCAGTGGCGGCCACAACGAGAATAGCACCGTCCATCTGGGCAGCACCGGTAACCATGTTCTTCACATAGTCGGCGTGACCCGGGCAGTCAACGTGAGCATAGTGGCGGGAAGCCGTCTGATACTCAACGTGAGCGGTGTTAATAGTGATACCACGCTCTTTTTCTTCGGGAGCGGAGTCAATGGAATCGAAGGACTTAATCTCAGCGAGAGTAGGATCCTTCTCGGCCAGCACCTTGGTGATAGCAGCGGTGAGGGTGGTCTTACCATGGTCAACGTGGCCGATAGTACCGATGTTGACGTGCGGTTTAGAGCGATCGAATTTTTCTTTTGCCATTTTTAATACGTATTAAATGTTAACAATAATATTAATTCACGTTCAAAGAGGGCGTGCCTACGGCATTCGTCCTCGTTTTTTTTTGTTTTCTTCCATGCTTTCGGCATAAAAAGAGAGCCACAGACGAGAGTCGGACTCGTGACCTCTTCCTTACCAAGGAAGCGCTCTACCACTGAGCTACTGCGGCTTGTTTCTTTCGCACTCTCTCTTTTTGAGTACCTTTTTCCTTTTCGAAGCGGGCTTGGGTTCGGTGCGTCCCGCTTTTTTGGAGCGGAAGACGGGGCTCGAACCCGCCACCTATAGCTTGGAAGGCTATCGCTCTACCAAATGAGCTACTTCCGCTTCTCTGAGTTTTGGTATTTCGTGGGGGAGGGTGGACTCGAACCACCGAACTCTTCCGAGGACAGATTTACAGTCTGTTGCAATTGCCGCTATGCGACTCCCCCAATATTTCATCCGACGTCCCAGTTTTCTTTCTGAGGTGCCAGTGCCGAGCCGATGAAGGGACTCGAACCCCCGACAGGCTGATTACAAATCAGCTACTCTACCAACTGAGTTACATCGGCT
>LXOW01134794.1_pt1 | contig 68887 bp, 61 predicted proteins | sample 1368591 | NCBI WGS metagenome assembly LXOW01 (sample SAMN04884650, study PRJNA319009) | bovine gut metagenome | isolation source: Cow rumen | host: Bos taurus | place: Italy: Legnaro (PD) | collected 2014-07-09
GGTGTGTATCTCATCGATGAAGAGGATGTATTTGCCGTTCGACTCGGTGACGCCGTTGATGACGCCCTTCAGACGTTCCTCAAACTCGCCCTTGTATTTCGCTCCGGCCACGAGGGCACCCATGTCAAGGGTATAGATCTCCTTGTCCTTAAGGTTCTCGGGCACGTCGCCCCTCACGATACGCTGTGCCAGACCCTCGGCAATGGCCGTCTTACCCGTGCCGGGTTCGCCAATGAGGATAGGGTTGTTCTTTGTGCGGCGCGACAGTATCTGAAGTACTCTTCGTATCTCGTCGTCACGCCCTATAACAGGATCCAGCTTGCCGCTCTTGGCATCGGCAACCAGATTCTTGCAGAAGCGGCTGAGCGCTTCCTTGTTTGTCATTTGTGCTTCGTTTGGATAGTTCATAATCGTATAACTTTTTTGGTGGTTTATGTTCTGCCTTACCTTTTCCAATATATATACCATAGGGGCTGCTGTGTGACATTGTGGCAAATTCGGTGTCAGATTGTCAAGTCTCCTATCTTTTTGCTCCTTATTTCTTTTTGGTTTGACATATAATTACTAACTTTGCACGAAAGATATATCTCTTTATGCTTACCTTTACAATCATTACCTGTACATACAATGCCTCGGAATATGTAGGGCGCACTATGGAGAGTGTGGCCGGGCAGACCTATCCGCACGTTCAGCATCTCATACAGGATGGTGCATCGAGCGATGACACCCTGCGCATAGTGGGGCATTATGAGCGTGCAGAGGTGGTGAGCGAGAAGGATGGCGGCCTCTATGATGCCATGAACAGGGCAATAATCAGGGCCAAGGGTGACTATATCGTGTTTCTTAATGCCGGCGACAAGCTCTATTCGCCCACCACGCTGGAGGAGCTGGCACGTAAGGTGAAGGGCTATGATGCCTCGTCGATGCCTGCTGTGCTCTATGGAGATACGAATATCGTAGACGAAAGGGGTAAGTATATTGGTCCGCGACATCTTCTGCCACCAGAGAAACTCTCATGGCGCTCCTTCAGAAACGGCATGCTGGTGTGTCATCAGGCCTTTTATGTCAGGACGGATATAGCGAGGCAGGTGCCCTATGACCTCAGATACAGGCTGTCGGCAGATGTGGACTGGTGCATCAGGGTGATGAAGGAGGCCGAGAGACAGCATCTGGAACTGCTTAACACCCACCTGACCCTTTGCGATTTCCTCGAAGGAGGCATGACAAAAAAGAACCATCGTGCCTCGTTGAAGGAACGCTTCAGGGTTATGGTAAGACACTATGGCCTGCTGATGACGGTATATAAGCATTTCACTTTCCTGTTCAGATGAGAGGTTAGAGGTGACAGTTTTTGAAAAGTTCATCATATAAAGATATTCAGTTATGATAGCATTTTTCTTAGAGAGCCTTTGGCTCGTATGGCTCATCGTGAGTCTCTGCTGCCTGCTGATAGAACTTACCAGCGGCGATCTTTACCTTCTTTGTTTTGCTTTTGGCGCTATGGCGTCGCTGGTGCTGGCCTTGTGTGGAGCTCCCTTCTGGCTGCAGGTGCTCGTATGGGCCATAGCATCGGTATTGTGTATCATCTTCGTGCGACCCTCGCTGGTGAAGAAACTGCATGCCAACAAGGAACGCCTCTCTAATGCCGATGCCATGATAGGGCAGAAGGGTAGGGTGACCACCGCTATTCCTGCCGACGGCTTCGGATACGTAAAGATAGCTGGCGACGAATGGCGCTCCGTCTCGGCCAACAAGACAGAGATCCCCGTAGGAACAAACGTCAGCGTCATCTCACGAGACAGCACAATCCTTACGGTCGTTGAAGAGTGAATGAAGGAAAGAAATTTGAAGAAATGGAACAGGAAAGAAATTAGAAGGAATGAGGACAGGAAAGAAATTAGAATAATGAGAATAATGCTATGCGGCTGGGGGTTCTTAGACAGAAATTAATATAATTATTGTAATTTCCCCTACCAGAAAGTCCAACCGCGCCAGCCTAATTATAATAATTATAATAATTTCTGTCCATCCTTCCCTCGTCCCGCAAAGCGGGAAATATTATTCCAATTATCCCAATTTCTTTCAATTCTAATTCCAATTTGTGTCAGTTTAATACGTTAATTCGAAAAGATATGGAGTTCATTACTATTTTTCTTATTGTTATTCTGGTCTTGGCCGTTGTAGTGCTTAAGAAGACCATCGTTATTATCCCTCAGTCGGAGACGAAGATCATAGAGCGTCTCGGCAAGTATTACAGTACCCTTCAGCCGGGCATTAACATCATAGTGCCGTTCATTGACAAGGCAAAGGAGATGGTGGCTCTCTCGCGCGGAAGGTATGTGTATACTTCAAGTATCGACCTGAGGGAGCAGGTTTATGACTTTGACCGTCAGAATGTTATCACCAAAGATAATATCCAGATGGAGATTAATGCCCTGCTGTATTTCCAGATTGTTGACCCCTTCAAGAGCGTCTACGAAATCAATAACCTGCCCAACGCCATTGAGAAGCTGACGCAGACCACTCTGCGTAACATCATCGGTGAGCTGGAGCTCGATGAGACCCTTACCTCTCGCGATACTATCAACACGAAGCTGCGTGAGGTGCTCGACGATGCCACCGACAAATGGGGCGTGAAGGTGAACCGCGTGGAGCTGCAGGATATCACACCACCGGCATCGGTGCTGCAGGCTATGGAGAAGCAGATGCAGGCAGAGCGTAACAAGCGTGCCACCATCCTCACCTCCGAAGGTGAGAAGCAGAGCGTCATCCTCAAGTCGGAGGCCGAGAAGACCGCTGCCATCAACCGTGCTGAGGCCTCCAAGCAGCAGGAGATACTGCAGGCAGAGGGTGCGGCACAGGCCCGTATTCGCAAGGCAGAGGCAGAGGCTATCGCCATCGACAAGATTACGGAGGCAGTAGGCAAGAGCACCAACCCCGCCAACTATCTCCTTGCGCAGAAGTACATCCAGACGCTGGAAGAGATTGCCAAGGGCAACGATACCAAGACAGTATATCTGCCATACGAAGCCACAAACCTCATGGGCTCCATCGGCGGAATAAAGGACCTGTTTAAGGAGAGTTAAAGCCTCCTCCCAGCCCTGAGACCATTGAACATTAACTTCGTTGACCCGCTCAGGATGCTCCTTGAAACGACAAGCGTTTCATAGTCGCCTCGTTCGGGGTTGAACATTAAGCTTTAAGCATTAAGCTTTTTCGCGGGCGAGACGCCCACGTCCCTGCCTCCAGAGGTAATCATAATTCGTTAATTTGTTAATTCGTTAATTCGAAAAGGTTTGTTAATTGGCTTACGCCGACCCGCTCGCAATGCTTCTTAAAAAGCATGCCCGCCCCGCAGGGGCAACAACGGGCTACTTTTTATAGTCGCTTCGCTCGGGGTTCGAAACGGTTTGTTAATTTGAAACAGAGAATAGGTTTGGGCTATGATGTCCATCAGTTAGTAGAGGGGCGTGACCTCTGGCTTGGAGGCATAAAGATTCCTCACAGTCATGGTTTGTTGGGACACAGCGATGCTGACGTCCTCATCCATGCTATCTGCGATGCCCTGCTGGGTGCCGCCAATATGCGCGACATAGGCTATCACTTCCCCGATACGGCTGCAGAGACCGACGGCATCGACTCGAAGATACTCCTTGCGAAGACGATAGACCTCATTGCCACGAAGGGCTACACTGTAGGTAACATCGACTGTACAGTATGTGCAGAGCAGCCCAAGCTGAATCCTCACATCGAGGCGATGCAGAGATGCCTTGCAGACGTGATGCATACCGACATCGACAACGTATCCATCAAAGCCACCACCACCGAACACCTCGGCTTCACAGGCCGCAAGGAAGGCATCTCAGCCTACGCCGTGGCGCTGATAGAACGAGAAGGAACCTGAAAGATCTTTGAAGACTCCGCTTGCGCCTGAGCACCTACTGGAGCGCAAGAATGAGAACTTGAAAGAAATTAGAATAATGAGAATAATTATTCCCGCTTTGCGGGATAGGGGAGGAAGGGACAGAAATTATTATAATTAATATAATTTTTCGCTATCAGATATCCCAACCGCGCCAGCCTAATTATAATAATTATGATAATTCTGTCTACGAAACCCAAGCCGGATGGCATTATCCTAATTATTCCAATTTCTTTCCTATTCCATTTCTTTCAATTTCTTTTATACTCAATTTCCAGTCCATTTTAGTTCACAAGTTAGATGAGTTTAGGTGTAATATCGAAATACAGAGGGGAACTGATGGGTTTTGCCATACTCATCGTGATGCTCTTTCATGTACCGGTGTTGCGTAGCAGCAACTGGTACGGGTTGGTGCGTATGGGCAACCTTGGCGTTGACATCTTCTTCTTCCTCTCAGGCATAGGCCTGTGGTATTCATGGAGCAAGATGCATGAGAGTTCATCAGAAGCGGGGCAGGGTAGGAGTTTCCTCTCCATGCTCAGGCATTTCTACTTCAACCGCGGCAAGCGCATCTACCCCGCATGGCTCATCATAGCCGGATACTTCTACGTCAGCCGCTTCAACTTCGCACAGGCCACCACCGACTCGTGGATCAACCTCCTGGGACAGGTATTCTTCAATTGGAACTTCTGGCGCTTCGACGAGCTCACTTTCTGGTATGTTCCCGCCACGATGATGCTCTATGTCTTTGCACCATTCTACATGGAACTCGTGCGTCGCAACGACAGCTTCCGATGGCTTGTGGCACTACCACTCATGTGGTGCATCATAGTGCAGTATGTCACGCCCATACACCAGGCTGTAGGACATATCGAGATATTCTGGAGCCGCGTGCCCATATTCTTCCTGGGCATCAACATCGCAGAGTCTGTGCGCCAGAAGAAGCTGCTCAAGGGCACCACCTGGTGGCTCGTGACATTATTCTTCATCGTCAGCCTCGCCTCCTGCGTGTGGCTCGAGCAGATGCGCCACGGGAAATTCCCGCTCTACGTAGAGCGAATGCTCTATATCCCCCTCGCCATCACCACCATCCTCATCATGGCAGAGGTGTTCAGAAGAGTAGAGGAGTCCCATTTTTCAATCTTCAACCTTCAACCTTCAATCTTCAACCGCTTCTTCACCTTCGTGGGCGGTATATCCCTTGAGATATACCTCATCCACATACAGTTCGTAATGAACCCTCTGCTGAAATATCACCTCGGATACTGGTGCACCTTCCTCCTCACCTTCGCCATCTCCGTACCCATAGCATGGATAGTAAGCAAGGTCAGTTCGTGGATAATAAAGCGACTGTAGGTGGTGTGATTGGTATACAAAAGGTTTGATAGGCATACAAAAAAAGTGAACTCCATTGTAATGGAATTCACTTTTTTTTGCGGTGCGTACGGGACTCGGACCCGTGACCTCCAGCGTGACAGGCTGGCATTCTAACCAACTGAACTAACGCACCATTGCAAAATGGACATCGGTTAGCGGTGCGTACGGGACTCGGACCCGTGACCTCCAGCGTGACAGGCTGGCATTCTAACCAACTGAACTAACGCACCATTTTTGTGGGCTAATGCCGCTGATGTCTCAATTGCGGGTGCAAAGGTAATGCTTTTTTTTGATTTGACCAAACTTTTTCCTTGTTTTTTTCGAAAAAAAACGAAAAGCACCCTAAAACGTGTCAGCAGGAACTTTGCTTGGCTTGCTGTTATGCGAGCTCTACTTTCCTGATGTCCTGCTCTTTATCGCAATAGTGACAACGCACGAAACCATTTTTCTTGTTTACATGGAAAATTGTTGACATGGGTTCGTTGTTTGTAATGCACTTGGGGTTGTTGCAGCGTATTATTCCCCTCAGCTCATCGGGTGTCTCTATGGTCTGCTTCTCGACAACCTCATAGTTTTTTATGATATTGAGCACGGCATTAGGCGCTACTACTGAGACCTGCGATATTTCTTCGGGCGTGAAGAAGCGGTTTGACACTTTGATGATGCCCTTGAGCCCTGCGCGCTTTGACTGGTAGTTGAAGCCTATGGTGACGGGTGTGGAAAGGCTGCCGAGTTTCAGGAGCGATGCTACCTGGTATGTTTTTTCTGTGGGGATGTGGTCTATTACGGAGCCGTTTTCTATTGCGGCGACGAGTCGTTCTTTCTTACTCATAATGGAAGTGAAAAGTGAAAAGTGAAGTATCTCTTTTCTGTTAGTATATTATGGTCTTGTCGTTTTTGATGTCTTCGAGGGTTATTCCGAGACAATGGCAGAAGATGGCCTCACGTGCATAGAGTCCGTTCTGTGCCTGCTGAATGTAGTATGCGTGTGGGTCGTTGTCTACATCGTAGGCTATCTCGTTGACGCGTGGCAGCGGATGGAGAATCTTCATATTGTCCTTGCTCTTACCCAGCATGGCGCGGTTGAGAATATAGACGTTTTTGACACGCTCATATTCCATGAGGTCGGAGAAGCGCTCTTTCTGCACGCGCGTCATGTATATAATGTCGGCCTTGGAGATGATGTCTTCGTTGAAGTCGGTGTATTCCACGTATTTTATGCCGTGTTCATCGCAGTATAGTTTGTATTCCTGCGGCATCTTCAGCTCTTCGGGTGCTATGAAATGGAACGTCGGGTTGAAATGTCGCATGGCAGTGATGAGCGAATGCACGGTGCGTCCGTATTTCAGGTCGCCAACGAGGTAGATGTTGAGGTTTTCGAGTGTTCCCTGCGTCTTATAGATGGAGTAGAGGTCGAGCAGGCATTGTGATGGATGCATGTGTGCTCCGTCGCCAGCGTTGATGATGGGAACTGGTGCCACTTCGGCTGCATAGAGCGCGGCTCCCTCTATGTAGTGACGCATGGCTATGATGTCGGCATAGTTGGCTACCATGAGGAGCGTGTCCTTGAGGGTTTCGCCCTTTGTGGTGCTTGTTACTTTTGCATCGGTAAAGCCTATGACGCGTGCTCCGAGACGGTTGGCAGCGGTTTCGAAGGACAGGCGCGTGCGGGTGCTGGGTTCGAAGAATAACGTGGCGACGACTTTGCCCTTGAGTAGCTCACGGTTGGGGTGTCTTTCAAACTCTTCGGCCATGGCTATGAGATACATGATCTCTTCCTTGCTAAGGTCGGCAATTGTAACGTAATCTTGTTTCTTCATTGCGGGTTATGATGGCTTCTATTTTCTTGTATTTGTGATTTTGAGTGCGAAGTTAAGATTTTTTTTTCAAAAACATTGCACTTTTCTCAAATATTTATTGTATTTTTGCACTTAAATAGCAAAATTGAACCTTTACGCCCCCAATGAAGGGGTGTCAGGCATAATAAGAATAGACCTACTGATGAGAAAGAAATTTGTCCGTTTTCTTTGGCTGTCAATAGCCTCTTTAATCTGTTTCTGCGTTCTGATGTTCGTGATGATATGGAACGGCTGGATAGGCTACATGCCCGATATGGAAGAGTTGCAGAACCCTATTGACCGCTACGCTTCGCAGGTGTTTAGTGCCGACGGTAAGATGATTGGCACCTGGAACATGGATAAGCAGAACCGCATCCGCATTGGTTTCAACAAGATTAACACTAATGTGGTTCAGGCATTGGTGGCTACGGAGGATGAGCGTTACTACGAGCACTCCGGTGTAGACTTCGTGGCTCTTGGCCGCGCCATAGTGAAGCGTGGCATCCTGGGCCAGACGAATGCCGGTGGTGGCAGCACCATCACGCAGCAGCTGGCCAAGCAGCTTTACTCGGAGAAGGTAGGCAGCACCTTCGAGCGCCTGCTGCAGAAGCCTATAGAGTGGGTGATAGCCATCAAGCTGGAGCGCAACTTCACGAAGGAGGAGATAGTGACGATGTATCTGAATCAGTTTGACTTCCTGCATAATGCCGTAGGCATCAAGAATGCCGCCAACACCTATTTCGGCAAGGAGCCCGAGAATCTCTCCCTTGAAGAGGCCGCCATGCTTGTGGGGCTCTGCAAGAACCCGTCCTATTTCAATCCTGTGCGTCATGAGGAGCGCTGCAAGGAGCGCCGCAATGTAGTGTTGCAGCAGATGCTGAAGGCAGGATATATCACGCAGGCTCAATATAATGAGAGTTCGGTAAAGCCCATAGAGATGCATTTCCACCGCACAGATCACAAGGAGGGTGTTGCCCCATACCTCAGAGAGTTCCTGCGACAATACATGATGATGGAGAAGCCCAATATGAGCAACTATCCATCATGGCAGCACGTGCAGTATGTGATAGATTCTATCAACTATGCCCAGGACCCGTTGTGCGGATGGTGCAAGAAGAACCTGAAGAAGGACGGTACACCTTATAATATATATAAGGACGGTCTGAAGATCTACACTACTATTGACACGAAGATGCAGCAGTATGCCGAGGAGGCTGTCCACCAGCATGTGGCACGCTACCTGCAGCCCAACTTCAACAAACAGAACCGCAATAAGCCCAATGCTCCTTTCTCGGGCAGGCTGACAGCGAAAGAGGTGCAGCGCATCATGAACCGTTCCATAACCCAGAGCGAGCGCTACAGGGCTATGAAGGCAGCGGGACACTCTGAAGAAGAGATTCGCGAGTCTTTCAAGAAGAAGACGGAGATGACGGTCTTCACCTATCGCGGAGAGAAAGACACCATGATGACCCCTCTCGACTCCATTCGTTACCATAAGTCGTTCCTCAGGGCTGGTTTCTGCTCTATGGATGCCAAGACGGGCGAGGTGAAGGCATACGTGGGCGGAATGGATTTTGCCAACTTCCAGTATGACATGGTTACGGAGGGGCGCAGGCAGGTAGGCTCCACGATAAAGCCCTACCTCTATGCCCTCGCTATGGAGAACGGCCTGACTCCCTGCGATGGTATGCCCAATGCCTCTGCCTTCAGCGACTGGCACGTGAAGGGTGCCAGCGGTGGCTACAGAACGTTGCGCTCCGCCTTGCAGCATTCGCTCAACGGAACATCGACGCAGCTGATGAAGCGCTTCTCGCCTGACGGAAGGGCATTCATGGAGTTCCTCAGCCAGTTTGGAGTACACCTGCCCGATGTCTATCCTACGAAGACGCTCTGCTTGGGCTCCTGCGACATCAACGTCATCGAAATGGTAAGTGCCTACACGGCCTTTGTAAACCACGGCATACGCTGTGCGCCACTCTTCGTCACTCGCATAGAAGACAGCAACGGACAGGTTATTGCGACCTTCGAGCCCAGGGTGAACGAGGTGCTGAGTGAGGAGGCCTCATACAAGATGATAGACCTGCTCAAAGGTGTCGTTGACGGCGGTACCGGCTCACGCATGCGCTTCCGCTATAATGTGGAGGCTGAGATGGGTGCAAAGACCGGTACCACGAACAATAACTCCGACGGTTGGTTCATGGCCATAACACCCGACCTGGTCAGTGGCTGCTGGGTAGGTGGCGAGGATCGTGACATACACTTCGACAGCGAGGCATGGGGACAGGGAGCCACGATGGCCCTGCCCGTATATGCCTACTTCATCAAGAAGGTATATGCCGACAGCACCTTGCCCTACAATGATTCGGCCCACTTTGACGTTCCTGAAGACTTCAACCCGTGTGCAAGAGATATGGATAATGATGATTTCATGGACATAGAAGACGTGTTTGAGTAATTCAAATACACACCCTAAACGTACAATTCAGTTAAAAAACAAAAATATATTAGGTTATTTGTCTTTTTATTTGTAACTTTGTGGCAACATAAGCATAACTGCCGACATACCCTCTTTCAAAAAAAGATAAACCATATACAATTAATTCACATTATATAACTACAGCGAAACACGTCAGTAGTGTTCCGGTTAAATCTAATCAATCAGAGATGAAACAATTCAACGACAAGGACTTCCTGCTTGAAACCAAGACGGCGCAGGATCTTTACCACAATCATGCGGCCAAGATGCCCATCATCGACTACCATTGTCACCTTATCCCACAGATGGTGGCCGAGAACAAACGTTTTGAATCTATTGCGCAGATATGGCTCATGGGCGACCACTATAAGTGGCGTGCTATGCGTTCCAACGGCGTTGACGAGCGCTTCTGTACAGGCAAGGACACTACAGACTGGGAGAAGTTTGAGAAGTGGGCTGAGACGGTGCCATACACATTCCGTAACCCTCTCTATCACTGGACACACCTCGAGCTGAAGACTGCCTTCGGCATAGAGGAGACGCTCAATCCTACCAATGCGCGTGCCATCTACGACAAGTGTAATGACATGATAAAGAACGACCCTAAGTTCACTCCTCGCGGCCTGATGGCTCATTACAATGTTGAGACTGTATGCACCACCGATGACCCTGTTGACACATTGGAGTGGCACGACATCGTGGCTGCCGATCCAACAGCCAAGACAAAGATGATTCCTGCATGGCGCCCCGACGCAGCAATGAACATCGAGGCTGCAACATTTAAGGGATACGTAGAGAAACTGGAACAGGTTAGTGGCGTAGAGATAAAGAAGTTTGCCGATATGGTTGATGCCCTCCAGAAGCGTCACGATTTCTTCGCAAGCAAGGGCTGCAAGCTGTCTGATCACGGCATTGAGGAGTTCTATGACGACCCATATACCGACGCAGAAATCGACGCCATCCTGCAGAAGGCCCTGGCAGGCCAGACACCTACCGTTGGCGAGCAGCGTAAGTTCAAGCATGCCTTCCTCAAGGAAATGGCCATCATGGACTATAACGCAGGTTGGACACAGCAGTTCCACTATGGTGCCATCCGTAACAACAACACCAAGATGTTCCAGCAGCTGGGTGCCGACACAGGCTTTGACTCTATCGGTGAGTTTACAACGGCAAAGGCCTGCTCACACTTCCTTGACGAACTGAATATGGCAGGCAAGCTGACAAAGACAATCCTCTATAACCTCAACCCATGTGCCAACGAAGTGCTCGCAACAATGCTGGGTAACTTCCAGGACGGCTCTTGCCCAGGCAAGATACAGTGGGGTTCAGGATGGTGGTTCCTTGACCAGAAGGATGGTATGGAGAAGCAGATGAACGCTCTGTCTCTGCTCGGACTGCTGTCACGTTTCGTAGGTATGTTGACCGACTCACGCTCGTTCCTCTCATACCCGCGTCATGAGTACTTCCGCCGCACAATGTGTAACCTTCTGGGCAACGACATCGAGAAGGGTATGGTACCATTCACAGGATATGAGGAACAGCGCGTACGCCAGATGGTTGAGGATATCTGCTACAACAATGCAAAGAACTACTTCCAGTTTGCATAAGCAGAAATAATAATAATAAACGGCAGCAGGAGAAAAGTGCTGCTGACATAAATCAAGAGAAAGTGCCTAAAATCATGTTTGGGCACTTTTTCTTTTGTAATTGTTTGGCCGATTGGAAAAAATACACTACCTTTGCACCGCATTTGCAAAACAGATGTATCCGGGGTGTAGCGCAGTTGGTAGCGTTCCTGGTTTGGGACCAGGCTGTCGCAGGTTCGAGTCCTGTCACCCCGACAAGAAAAGGAGCAACCCTTAGGGCGGCTCCTTTTTTCTTTAAATGAGGGTCGGAATATTTTTTTTCCGGAAAGTAATAACTCAACAATAGATAAAAACAATAGCTTTATGAAATTAAACATTGCAGTTCTGGCTGGTGATGGTATCGGTCCGGAAATTATGGAACAGGGTGTGGCCGTGATGTCGGCTATAGCCGAGAAGTTCGGTCATGAAGTGTCTTACAAGGAAGCTCTTTGTGGCGCTCATGCCATCGACGAGGTTGGTGATCCTTTCCCCGAGGAGACATATCAGATTTGCGAGGCTGCCGATGCTGTACTCTTTGCAAGTGTTGGCGACCCGAAGTTTGACAATAACCCTTCTGCAAAGGTACGTCCAGAGCAGGGCCTTCTTGCTATGCGTAAGAAGCTCGGCCTGTATGCCAACATCCGTCCCGTTACTACGTTCGACTGTCTTGTTCACAAGTCACCCCTGAAGGATGAAATCGTGAAGGGTGCTGACTTTATCTGCATCCGTGAGCTTACTGGCGGCATGTACTTCGGCAAGAAGCAGGAGCCACAGATGAACGGTGAGATAGGCACTGAGGATGCCCTCGACACCAACTACTATACACGTCCAGAGGTGGAGCGTATCCTGAAGGTGGCATATCAGTATGCCCGTCAGCGCCGCAAGCACCTCACGGTGGTAGATAAGGCCAACGTGCTGGCTTCTTCTCGTCTGTGGAGAAAGGTGGCGCAGGAGATGGCTCCACAGTATCCTGACGTAACTACCGACTATATGTATGTTGATAACGCTGCTATGCGTATGATTCAGGAGCCAAAGTTCTTTGACGTTATGGTGACCGAGAATACCTTCGGCGACATCCTTACCGATGAGGGCTCATGCATCACGGGTTCTATGGGACTGCTGCCTTCTGCATCAACGGGTTCGTCAACTCCTGTCTTTGAGCCTATTCACGGCTCTTGGCCACAGGGCAAGGGACTGAATATTGCCAATCCTCTGGCACAGATTCTTTCTGTCGCTATGCTTTATGAATACTTCGACCTGAAGGAAGAGGGCGCCCTGATACGCAAGGCTGTTGATGCCTCTCTCGACCAGAATGTGCGCACACCAGAGATACAGGTGGAAGGCGGTGCTAAGTATGGTACCAAAGAGGTGGGTCAATGGATTGTTGACTTCATCAAGAAAGCATAAAAAAATCATAATGGGGTGATATAATATGCGCAAATTAAGATTTGCAATCTGCATTTTACTCACGCAACTCTTGTTCGCTATGGGTGCTTCAGCCCAGACGCAGCGGGAGTTGCGTGATTCTCTTTCTATGATTAACGGCCTGATAAAGCAGCATCCTACGGCTGTGAAACTCTATCTTCGCAAAGCGGCTCTTAACATAGAATTGGAAGAATGGCAATATGCCCTTGAAACGTATGACAAAATACTGGAAATGATGCCAGGCAACCTTACCGCACTCTATTATCGCGGCTTTGTATATCAGCATCTGAAGCGCTATGGTAAGGCCAGAAAGGACTATGAACTGCTGCTGAAGCTGGAGCCTCTGCATGAACACGCTCTGATGGGGCTCGTGATGACCAATCTTGCCGATGGTCGTATTACAGCAGCCTTCGACGGAGCAAACCGTCTGGTGGAGCTGTTTCCCGACAATGCGCAGTCATACGCTGTAAGAGCCGATGTGGAGAAACGGCAGAAGATGTTTGAGCCCGCGTTGGATGATATTAAGAGGGCCATAGAAATAGAGGATGTAGAGGTGCAGAAGCGTTATCCCATAACGGTGGATGACGATATCACGGCCTATCAGCTCTCGGCCTTCGAACTGTACATGCAGATGAAGAACTTTCGTGCTGCCCGTGCTTGTGTGGATTATTTGGTGAAGAATGGCGTCCCGCGCGCGTACCTTAATAATTATTATAAGCAGATGGAGCGACGCTGAGCCATCATGCCTTTGGTAGCATGAAGGATATCGTGGGCTGGGTGTTGTCTTCGTTGTCGTTGCTCACTATTTTGATGCCGCAGGCATAGCGGTTTGTGGTAGAGCCTATCTCCCTCAGTATCTGACGAAGAATGAGGAAGTCCACGTCGGTGGTATGTGGCGTGAAGAGATCTCTGAGGCTATTTCCGGCATCAGAAATTACTGATTTTGATATCGTTTGCGAAATAGAGGTTCTTATCTCTATGTATTCTGCATTCTCGTCTTCTATCGTGTAAACTGGCGTCTTGCCGTTGTTATGACGCTTAAGGATGGTTCTGAGCAGGGTGATAAGTTCATCGTTGGCCATGATTTTGACGGACGTATCAGAAGGCTGCTCTTCTTTGTCGACAGATAGTTTTTTCCCGTAGACTATTCCTGGGAATAGTTCTTCTATTTCGTATTTCCTCATGGCAAACCTGTATGTTGCTGTGCTGCCGTTAAGCACCTGTGTGGTGAGCATGGCATATAGCTCGCGATAGTATGTTATGGCCGAGAAGATATCTTCGTTCTCTGCTTCAGTATTGCTCTCCGACGACAGCATCTGCTGTATTCGGGCAGGATAATACATTGTCTCGTGTTTCACGATGGAGAGTTGATTATCTGTGATATTGTTAAGCACGTGAAGGCGGGAATATTCATTCTGTGTAGCGCTGATGGCTTCCTTCATGTCACTGATGCGGCGTGCCAGATTCTTCCTGTAACGAATGACATGCCTCAGGTATGTGAACCAGAAAATGGGTGCGAGCGACACTATGAGCATCAATACTATGAGCATCGTGATGTTTGCCCACATCTCGCCCTGCTCCATGAGGCGGCAGTAGTCAGACAGGGTCTTGTCTGCGGTTACCTTCTTGTATAGGTTGGTGTAGAGGTAATTGTTGTATTGGTATCTATCCCATTGATGCCGTGTAAGTGCTGCAATGGCCGTCTCGTTGTATATCTTCAATTTTAGGGTGTCGTTGGCTAAAGAGTCTATCTTGAGGTCTTCCATGCATGAGTCGGCATAGAGTATCGCCTCGTCATAGCGGCCCATGATGTTACATTGGTACAGGCTGTCAGCATGTCGGGCAGTCTCGGCATATGTCTTGATGGTTCCGTTATTGCTGGCTGTCGCCTCGTTGGTCTCACTATTGCCTGCTGTCGCCTCGCTGGCACATATAGCCATAAGGCAAAGCAGCAGCTTCATTGCTAACGGCAGGCGGAACGAGATGCGCGTGCCCTGGCCCAGTTCTGACTCGGCCTTGATGGAGCATACGGAGAATAATGAGGATATTTTCCGGTAGCGGTCTATGATACCTCTGCAGTTCTGCAGACCGAAACCGTGATTGCCTGTTGAGTTAACGCCAGTGTGTGAAGGATGCTGTGTAGCTGTTGCGTTTGAAGAATGTTGTGTAGATGTTGTGCCTTCGTCTTTGATGGGTTTGTATTCAAAGATGTGTTCTAACTGTTCCTCACTCATCCCGCGTCCTGTGTCTTCTACCGTTATCTCGGCATATTGCTCTGTGTCGTTCTTTGTGCATAGGATGTTGAGGTCGCCACCTTCGGGCATAGCCTTGCGGGCATTGTCGGCAAGGGTATTGATGAGGAACATGGTGAGCGTTTTGTCGGCTTTTACGCTTAACTGTGTGGAGGGGACGTTCAGCCTGATGCCTTGCTTGAGAAGGGTAGGGGAACTCTGCTCTATTACCTGAAGGATGCTTTGCAGCTGGAAGGTCTCTATCTTGGGTTCTATGATTCCGTGACGCATCTTGATCCATCGGGTGAGCATGGCATTCTGCTGTTCTATGTCCTTTGCTACATCTTTGGCGTAGGCTATGCTCTCAGCCTTGATGCGTTCGTCGGTAGAGTGAATACCTTTCTCTACGGACAGCCTCATGCGGTCTATCAGGGGCAGGATGCCGTTGATGACGGAAATCTGTGAGCGTTGCTCTATAGCGGAGCGCTGTGCGTTGCTCAACTGCAGGCGCAGTTTCTGCATCTCGTCTTTAAGCATGTCGAGTTCTTCTTCATTCTCTGTGTTTTCCTTCATCTTGTGCTTCCTCATACGTGTGAGCACAATGGTGGCCACAAGCAGCAGGAGGAATACACCCGAGGCTATGGCTACAAGGAACCATATCTTGTCTGTTGTCTCCTTCAGCTCATATGCCCGTGCTTCAAACTGACGGTCTTGACGGGTACTGTCCTGAAGGTCGAGGTATGTGTTTCTGTAAAGGTCGCTATGGTATTTGTCGTCGAGAGCAGAATATGACATCGACATCTGTTCGGCCAGACAGGCCTTCATGTCGGGCATAGAATCGGTGGCGGGATTGTCCAACGCTATATTGAGGCATTCTATGGCTATCCCAGCCTCACCTATGAGGAAGTAGCATCGGGCAAGGTTGAGCCACGCCTCGTTGGTGATGTACGGGTCGTTAAGTGAGAATGACATGTTCAGAGCCCTCTCTGCCAGATTACCAGAGAGCAGCGAGTCAGCTACATTGTCTTCGTTGATATACCGTATCGAGGGAGCATCGAAGTCGTATGCCAGTTCAAAGAAATCGTAGTTGCTGAAGTATTGGCTCAGTACGAGCATGGAGAGCACCTCGTATCTGGTTATCTCCCTGCGCTTTGCAAGGATGTAGCATTGTACGAGACAATCGTAGCCCCTCAATACGATGTCTTTGAAGTGGGTTATGTTATATGGCATGTAACACACCTTTCCCTGATGGTACAGGTAGTTGAGCCATTGCATGGAATCTGTCTGAAGGTTTATGGTTGTGTTGTCGGCAAGCTGTGTGATGATGTGCTGTGCCTCTTTTCTGTTGCCAAGCTGCAGCAGATAGTCGGTAAAGGCAAGTGTATATCCCGTTTTCAGGCTTATGTATTCCTGCTGTTGCGCAGGGGGTAAAGAAGCGAAAACGTTTTCATGCCCGGAGAGCAGTTTCTCCGTCTTGTATTTATGCAGGTAGAAGTTAAGGTTGTCTGCCTTGATGCGGCAAGAATCCATGCTCATGATTTCATGTCGTGCCAAGGCGAAGTCTTCCGACGCGCTCTTTCTGCATGAGACCGTCAGAAGAAAAAGAAGGCTCCACAGGGCTATGTTGAGCCAAGTGGAGCCTATCCTGATTTTCTTAAGCTCTTGCAGCATCGCAATAGCCGAGAGCCTCCTTACACTTGTCTGTGATATACTGCCAGTCGCCAGCAGCTACCTTGTCCTTGGGGAAGAGTTTTGAGCCCATGCCAACGCAGTATACGCCAGCCTTGAACCACTTCTCCAGGTTCTCCTTCTCAGGAGCAACGCCACCAGTAACCATAATCTTTGACCAAGGCATTGGAGCCATCAGGCCCTTGATGAGGTTTGGACCTACTACGTCGCCAGGGAATACCTTTGTAAAGTCGCAGCCCACCTCCTGCGCCTTACCAATCTCTGAAGGTGTGAGGCAACCAGGGCAGTATGTCACGCAACGACGGTTGCAGACAATGGCGATATCAGGGTTGAACAGCGGACCAACCACGAAGTTGGCGCCAAGCTGGATATAGAGAGATGCCGTTGGTGCGTCAACAACAGAACCGATACCCAGAGCCAGCTCTGGACATTCCTTTGCAGCCCACTTAGAGAGCTCGCCGAACACCTCGTGAGCAAAGTCACCACGGTTGGTGAACTCAAAAGCGCGTACGCCACCATCGTAGCAAGCCTTAATAACGTTCTTACATACTTCAACATCCTTGTTATAGAAAACAGGGACCATAGGTGCTGCCTTAATTTTGGCCATCACCTCGAATTTATCAAATTTTGCCATTTGTTATATAGTATTTGCTGTATTTGAACTTATCTCTGAACGCGACCGTTTGCATTACCGCCAGCGAGAGCCTCTACCTCTGCAACAGATACGAGGTTGTAGTCACCATTGATGGTGTGCTTGAGGGCTGAAGCAGCAACAGCAAACTCCAGAGCCTCGCCCTGTGTTGGCTTTGTAAGCAGACCATGGATGAGACCGCCAGAGAAAGAGTCGCCACCGCCTACGCGGTCGATGATTGGATTGATCTCATAACGCTTAGACTGATAGAACTCCTTGCCGTCGTAGATGAGGGCCTTCCAGCCATTGAATGTGGCAGAGAATGACTCACGGAGGGTAGAAACAACATACTTGAAGCCGAACTGCTCCTTCATCTGCTTGAAGATGCCTTCGTAGCCGGCAGCATTGGTCTCACCGCCCTCTACGTCTGCGTCAGGCTTGAAGCCCAGACAGAGCTCTGCATCTTCCTCGTTGCCTATGCAAACGTCTACATACTCCATGAGAGGACGCATGATAGAGATAGCCTTCTCCGAGGTCCACAACTTCTTGCGGAAGTTCAGGTCTACAGAAACACATACACCATGGCGCTTTGCTGCCTGGCAGGCCAGCTTTGTCAGCTCGGCAGCCTTGTCGGAAATGGCTGGGGTGATGCCAGACCAGTGGAACCAGTCAGCACCTTCCATTATAGCGTCGAAATCGAAATCCTCTGGATTTGCCTCGGCGATAGCTGAATTGGCGCGATCATATATAACCTTTGAAGGACGCATGGAGGCACCTGTCTCGCAATAATACAGTCCTACGCGGTCACCGCCGCGAGCGATATACTGTGTGTTAACACCATAGCGACGAAGAGAGTTAACGGCAATCTGACCAATCTCGTGAGCTGGCAACTTTGTTACCAGATAAGCATCATGACCATAGTTGGCGCAGCTGATGGCTACGTTGGCCTCACCGCCACCAGGGATGATGCGGAATACGTCTGTCTGAATGAAACGGTCCTGACCGTTAGGAGAAAGGCGGAGCATAATCTCGCCCAATGTTACTACTTTTGCCATAGTTTTTTTTAATAAAGGTTTATTTATAGAGTGAATTGCAAATTGATGCTTGGTTAAACAAATTGTATTATTTTGCGCAATATGGCGCATAAACACGGCTTTTCCGTCACAAATTTATGAAGAAATCGTTAAATGACAAAGTTTTTACACCAAAAACTATGTTTTTTTTTGGTTTTTTGTAAAAATATGCGCTGTGTGTTCGCACAATTTGATTTTTTTTACTACTTTTGCATTCTGATAGGACAGATTACATGGGATAGAGCTCCCATAACATTATTAAATAATTGTAAGAAGGTGACAGAGCGCTACACAATCAAGGACATAGCGGAGAAGGCAGGTGTGTCTACAGGAACCGTGGACCGTGTTTTGCACAATCGCCCCAATGTGTCAAAGAAATCACTTGAAAAGGTAAAGAAGGTTCTTGACCAGATTAACTACGAGCCCAATATGTATGCCAGCGCATTGGCAAACAGCCGAAGGTTCGACTTCTTCTGCCTTATGCCAAAGCACGAGAGTGAGGCTTATTGGGAAGAGGTGGAACAAGGCCAGCGGAAATGCTGCGATACAAGGAGGGACTTTCATGTATTCGTAACATTCAAGTATTACCGTCGCAACGACATCGTGTCATTCCGCGAACAATTCACGGCAATTCTTGAGGAAAACCCTGACGGAGTCGTTGTCGTTCCTTCAAAGCTCGATGTTACTCGGGAGTTTACCGACATTCTTCATTCCGAGGAGATACCCTTCATAATGCTCGACTCATACCTGCCCGACCTCAGGCCTCTGGCGTTCTATGGACAAGACTCCTTCGCCTCGGGATATTTCGCAGCAAAGATGCTCATGCTACTTGCCAACAAGGAGAAAGAGATAATGCTGATGAAACAGACACTTGACGGCGTCAACGTAGCCAGTAAGCAGCAGGACAACCGAGAGGTTGGGTTCCGCCACTATATGCGTGACCACTTTCCTGACATCAAAATTAATGTGCTTGACCTGCCGTACCAGAGCACTAAACGACAGCATGCAGTACTCTTGGAGGACTATTTCAGTACCCATCCAGATACACACCATTGCATAACGCTTAACTCAAAAGCCCATATTGTTGGAGAGTTCCTGCTAAAGACCAACCGGCGCAACGTGCAGATAATGGGATATGATATGGTGGAAAAGAATGCACGCTGCATCAGAGAGGGAAGCATATCATTCCTGATAGCCCAGCACGGATACCAGCAGGGATACTATAGCATTGACGCACTCGTAAGGGCTGTGATACTCAAGAAGCACGTTACAGCTGTCAACTACATGCCCATCGAGATTCTCTCAAAAGAAAACGTGGACTTCTATCGCAGAACGCAGATATAAAGACCCGCCTCAACATACAAAAACAATATAAAAAATCCAACACTATGGAACAGGCATTTTTAAAAATCAATCCCGCAGACAGCGTTGTCGTTTGTCTGCAGCCAATGAAGCAGGGAGACGTAATCTCTGTTGACGGAAAAGACATCACACTCCTTCAGGACACACCTGCAGGCCACAAAGTGTTGCTAGAAGACAAAGCCGAAGGTGAGGACATCATCAAATACGGCTATCCTATCGGTCATGCACGACAAGCCCTTAAAGCAGGAGCATGGGTTAACGAGGATAATCTGAAGACTAATCTTGCTGGTACACTTGAGTATACATATCAGCCAGTAAACGAAAAACTTACCATAGCCAAAGAAAACCGAACCTTTAAGGCTTATAAGCGTAAAAATGGCGACGTGGGTGTGCGTAACGAGATATGGATAGTACCCACTGTAGGCTGTGTTAATGGCATCGCCGAACAGCTGGCCAAACAGTTGGAGGAAGAGACTAAGTTGGAGGGTATCGACGCCGTCCATGCGTGGCATCACAACTACGGATGCTCGCAGCTTTCAGAGGACCATGAGGCCACCCGCAAAGTCCTTCGTGACCTCGTGCTGCATCCCAATGCAGGAGGCGTACTCGTTCTATCACTAGGGTGTGAGAATAACCAGCCCAAGGACTTCATGGCTATGCTGGGCGACTATGACCAGGACCGCATCAAGCTCCTTATCACACAAGAGGTAGACGGTGATGAGGTAGAGGCAGGCATGGACATACTCCGAAAGCTCTACCAGCAGGCCAAGCAGGATGTTCGCGAGGATGTGCCTGTAAGCAAGCTACGTGTAGGACTTAAGTGTGGTGGCTCCGACGGTTTTTCTGGTATCACAGCCAACCCGTTGGAGGGAGAATTTTCTGACTGGCTCGTTGCACAGGGAGGTACATCAATTCTCACCGAGGTACCAGAGATGTTCGGTGCTGAGACCATCCTCATGAACCGCTGCGAGACGAAGGAACTCTTCGACCAGACGGTATCGCTCATCAATAACTTCAAGAACTATTTCCTCTCCCACGGAGAGCCCGTCGGTGAAAACCCATCACCAGGAAATAAGGCCGGAGGTATCTCAACACTCGAAGACAAAGCCCTTGGATGCACTCAGAAGTGTGGACGAGCACCAGTGAGCGGCGTGTTGGAGTATGGTGACCGACTGCAGAATACCGGACTCAACCTGCTCTCTGCTCCAGGTAACGACCTCGTGGCATCAACTGCCCTTGCATCAGCAGGATGCCACATTGTGCTTTTCTCCACTGGTCGAGGAACTCCATTCGGCACCTTTGTACCGACCATGAAGATATCCACCAATAGCGGACTATTCAACCGCAAGAAAAACTGGATAGACTTCAACGCCGGACAGCTTGTTGACGGAGGAAAGACAATGAAGGAACTCGTGCCAGAGTTCATCGACAAAGTGCTTTCTGTTGCATCGGGTGAACCCGCACGTAACGAAATCAACGGTTATCGCGAAATATCCATATTTAAGAACGGAGTAACACTCTGATAATCACAGAAAAGAAAAAAGGAGTCTATCATTTAATGATGGGCTCCTTTTCTTGATACCTGTAACGAGAACCCGAACTACTCTTTCTTGATACTTTTTAGGTGGGTTCTTGCGCTCCGTAGGTGCTCAGGCGCGAGCGGAACTATTAATTAGCTTTGTCAGATTTTTGATTTTGTTTCGAGTGCAGAGTGGCAGTTCCTTGAAGGAACATAGCGGGCTATGCGACTGAGAGAAAGATGCGATTAAGCGAGAGCAGAGCCAAGCTTGCTTGGGCTATGCCGAGCGTGAGCATCTTATCTAACTGACAGTATGCNNGGTGGGAATTAATAGTTCCGCTCGCGCCTGAGCACCTACGGAGCGCAAGAACCCACCTTTAATGAGATTCCCAATAGTCAAGGGGTTCTTTCTTTATCTTGCTAATGGTGAGACCTTCGGCGGCTGCGGCTTGTCGTAGCTGGTCTTGAAAGTGATAGGCTATACTGCCAACGAATGAGATGGGGGTTGGAGCATTAACAGGAATGGGAAATGGAGTATTGGATGCGGGAACTGTGTTGAGGTAGTGTTTTACATTGTTTTGGAAGAATAGGCGGAAATTGCGTATGACCATTTCGCTTATCCAAGGCTGTGTGATGTAGCTTTTGATGAATGGTCCCAGAGATGCGAGGAATCTGTTAGGCAGAGGCTGGCGATATACCTTATCTATTATAGCGGGTAGGGTGAGGCCTGTCTCAGCTTCGAAGACAGGAATGAAGTCTTGATGCGCTCCTTTGTAGAGTGCATTGAGGAAAGTCTTGCCCAGTACGGATCCGCTGCCTTCGTCGCCAAGGATGTAGCCCATTGGTGAGATATTGCTAATTATTCTCTGTCCATCGTAAAGGCATGAGTTTGAGCCTGTTCCGAGAATGCACGCTATACCAGGCTCGTCTCCGAAGAGAGCCTTTGCTGCGCCGAGCATGTCGCTACCTACCTCTATCATCGTCGCTGCGGGGAAGAGGCTCTTCAGCAGGTCGTGCAGCAGCGGAGACTTCTCTTGCGTGCAGCCCGCTCCAAAGAAGTGTACTTCGCTGATGACGGTGGGTGAGGGGAACACTTCCTGGCTTATGAGTTCTTCTTTGATTATGTGATGCATGGTGCTGACGGGCATGTGAAAGGGGTTAATGCCCTGGGTGGTGAGGAGGGTTGTCTGCGATGGTATCGCAGACTCTCCGACATCGGGACGAGATGCGGACTCTCCAACGGAGGTATGTGGTGCGGGCTCTTGGTCGCAGGAATGGGTGGTATGTGTCAGGAGCCATGTGGTTTTTGTGCTCCCGCTGTCGGCTGTTAAGATGTACATATTCTAAGTCTTAAGTTTCAAGTTTTAAGTCTCTGGTCCCAAGTTTTAAGTTGAGATAGACAGTTAATTTTGGTGCAAAGTTACAAAATTGTTTTGAATAAATTGTGTTATTGATTTTTTTTTATTAATTTTGCAACCTTATAATGACCATTGGTTTTCTGTACGATGACCATTGGAATGTTTTTTAGAAGATGAAAGTATCAATAGTAAAGTATAATGCTGGCAATATCTTCTCGGTTATCAATGCCGTGAAGCGCTTGGGCATTGAGCCTCTTCTTACTGACGACAAGGAGGAACTGCAGACGTCTGACAGAGTTATTTTTCCTGGTCAGGGTGAAGCAAGTCACGCTATGGATTATCTAAGGGCTCGCGGTCTTGATGAGGTAATCCGCAGTCTGCGACAGCCCGTGCTGGGTATCTGTATCGGTCAGCAGCTACTGTGTCGTCATTCAGAGGAGGGCGACACGGACTGTATCGGGGTTTTCCCAATGGATGTGAAGCGTTTCGTGCCCACAAGACATGAGGACAAGATTCCGCAGATGGGATGGAATGAACTGATGATAAACGAGAATGGCAAATTGGATGGAACCAATGTGTCACCGCTTTTTAGAGGATTGTCTGACGGTGACTTTGTGTATTTTGTGCATAGCTATTATGTTCCTCTGCATGAGGAATATACGATTGCCCAGACACACTTTACACTCGACTATTCCGCTGCAATACAGAAGGATAATTTCTTCGCAACCCAGTTTCATCCTGAAAAGAGTGGCAGAGTAGGCGAGAGGATTCTGAGGAACTTTATTGAGCTTGACCGTTGACCATTGAAGATAGATTGATGATTATATGATAGAACTTATACCGGCCATAGACCTCATAGATGGTAAGTGCGTAAGACTTACCAAGGGTGAGTATGACAGTAAGAAGATATATAATGAGGATCCTGTTGCACAGGCTATGGAGTTTGAGCGTCTTGGTTTCAAACGTCTGCATGTGGTTGACCTTGACGGTGCGAAGTCAAAGCATATCGTTAACGATACTGTCCTTANNGATATCGAGAAGGCCTTTGCTGCAGGAGCTTCGATGGTGACGCTTGGGAGCATAGCCGTCACTAATCCCGCCTTGTGTGAGAAGTGGCTCAAGACCTATGGTGCTGAAAAGATTATCCTTGGTGCCGACGTAAGAAACGGCATGATTAGCATAAATGGCTGGAAAGAAGACTCTGCCGAGGAACTTATACCTTTCCTCAAAAGATATGTGGATATGGGCGTCAGGAACGTGCTCTGCACGGAGATAAGCAAGGATGGCACGCTGGCTGGTCCTGCCACAGAGCTCTATAGACGGATTATGACAGAGTATCCCAGCCTGCACCTCATAGCCTCTGGTGGTGTGAGCTGCAACAAGGATATTGTGAACCTTGAAGCAGCTGGTATCCCTGCAGTAGTGTTTGGAAAGGCCTATTATGAGGGAAGGATTCGAATTAACGAATTAACAAATTAACGAATTAACAAATTGGCATTAGCAAAACGTATCATACCATGTCTCGATGTAAAAAACGGAGAGACTGTTAAGGGCACAAACTTTGTGAACCTTCGCTCTGCCGGCGACCCCGTGGAGCTTGGAAGGGCTTATAGTGAGCAGGGTGCCGACGAGCTTGTGTACCTTGACATCACGGCTTCTCATGAAGGTCGTAAGACGTTCACCGATATGGTGACGCGGGTGGCTTATGAGATAAACATCCCATTCACCGTTGGTGGTGGCATCAATGCCATTGAGGATGTGGACAGGATGCTCGCCGCAGGCGCCGACAAGGTGAGTGTGAACAGCGCAGCATTGGTAAATCCCAGTTTTATTGACGAGATAGTGCGCAAATACGGCTCGCAGGTGTGTGTCTGTGCCATTGATGCACGCAACGACGCTGACGGCTGGCATTGCTACATTCATGGTGGCCGCATACGTGTTGAGCGTACACTCCTTGATTGGGCTAAGGAAGTGTCCGACCGCGGTGCTGGCGAGATATTGTTTACCTCGATGAACCACGACGGTGTAAAGCAGGGCTTTGCCAACGATGCACTTGCAATGCTCTCCGATGCGTTGCCCATTCCCGTCATTGCCTCTGGTGGTGCAGGAAAGAAGGAGCATTTCCGCGATGTCTTCACGCTGGGACATGCAGATGCTGCGCTTGCAGCAAGTGTTTTCCATTTTGGCGAGATACCCGTACCAGAACTAAAGCAATGGCTTTATAAAGAAGGAATAACAGTAAGATTATGACAATAGACTATAGTAAACTGAATGGATTAGTGCCTGCCATCATACAGGATGCAGACACGCGGGTGGTACTAATGCTGGGCTTCATGAATGATGAGGCCTACAAGAAGACCATTGAGACTGGCAAGGTGACGTTCTGGAGTCGTACACGCAACACCCTTTGGACTAAGGGCGAGACAAGCGGTAACTTCCTCAACGTAGTAGACATCAAGATAGACTGCGATAACGATACGCTGCTCATCAAGGTGCATCCCGTAGGTCCCGTATGCCACACGGGTACTGATACCTGCTGGGGAGAGGAGAATAAGTGAAATTGAAGATTGAAGATTGAAAATTTCGCGGGCGAGACGCCCACGTCCCTGGTGGGTGAACGGATGATTATTGTAAGATAAATATAGAAACAAGAAAATGGAAGAAAAGAATCCACTATTGTTCCTGAGTGAACTTCAGGATTTTATTGAGAAACGTCATGAAGAGATGCCTGAAGGCTCTTACACTACTTCGCTGTTCAAGGACGGTCTGAACCGTATGGCACAGAAGGTTGGTGAAGAAGCCCTTGAACTTGTCATCGAAGCTACAAACGGTACTAACGAGCGCTTAGTATATGAAGGGTCCGACATGCTTTACCACCTCATTGTGCTGTTGACCTCCAAGGGTCTACGCATAGAGGATCTCGCTGCCGAACTTGCCGAGCGTCACAACCCTGGCTGGAAGAAACACTAACATAACGCCATACAGGCATGAATAACCGCTATGCTGATAGACTATAAGAACGTAAACATAAGCCACGACGATGATGAGGTGGTGCTGAGGAATGTGGATTTCCACGTGGACTCCGGCGAGTTTGTCTATATCATCGGAAAGGTGGGTTCTGGCAAGAGTTCGCTTCTTCGAACCCTCTATGGCGAGATGGAGATAGACGAGGCCTACAAAGCAGAGGTCTTGGGTCGCGACATGTTGAAGATACGCCGTAAGGAGATACAGACCCTTCGCAGAGAGATTGGCATCATCTTCCAGGACTTCAAGTTGCTTACCGATCGTAGCATACGTAAGAACCTTGAGTTTGTGCTCAAGGCTACCGGATGGAAGGGCAAGGACGACATTGAGAAGCGCATCGGCGAGGTGCTGAAGGCTGTCAGTATGGAGGGTGTTGAAGAGCGGATGCCTCACGAGCTCTCTGGCGGAGAGCAGCAGCGCATAGCTATAGCGAGGGCTCTGCTCAATTCGCCCACGATGATACTGGCCGACGAGCCTACTGGCAACCTTGACACAGAGACGGCAGACCAGATTATGGGAGTCTTTAAGGATATCTGTTCAGCTGGAACGGCTGTTGTCATTACCACCCATAATCTATCGTTGCTTGAGAAATACCCCGGCAAGGTGTATCAGTGTGAGGAAAATATTATGAAGAAAATTGATAAGGGGTAGGGAGTTGTCTGTGATGATGTCGCAGACCCTTTGACGAGACATACGTAGCCCTTTTCACAAAAATATATAAGGCATAACATTAAACGAACTATAAGACAATGAAAGTGATGAAATTTGGCGGCACGTCCGTAGGCTCAGCAGAGCGCATGAAGGGTGTGGCGCAACTCGTAACAAAGTCAGGTGAGCCAACATTCGTGGTCCTCTCTGCAATGTCAGGAACAACTAACTCTCTTGTGGAGATTTCAGACTATCTCTACAAGAAGAATCCAGAAGGTGCTCAGGAGATTATTAACCAGTTGGAAAAGAAATACATGGGCCATGTAGAAGAACTCTATTCTACTGATGCTGCAAAGCAGAAGACCCGCGACTTCCTCAAGAAGGAATTTGAGTACCTGCGCTCTTTCACCAAAGACACATTCACCTCGTTTGAGGAGAAGATTGTGGTGGCTCAGGGCGAGGTGATGTCAACCAACATGGTTACGAACTACCTCAATGAGCTGGGGGTGAAGACCGTTCTCCTCGATGCGCTCAATTTCATGCGCACCGACAAGAATTCAGAACCCGACATGCCCTATATCAAAGAGAACCTTTCAAAGGTTATGAAGTCCAACCAGGGCTATCAGATTTATATCACACAAGGTTTCGTATGCCGCAACGCTTATGACGAGGTTGACAACCTGCAGCGTGGTGGCTCCGACTATACCGCCTCTCTCATTGGTGCAGCCCTGATGTCTGACGAGATACAGATCTGGACAGATATCGACGGTATGCACAACAACGACCCACGCATAGTGGAGAAGACTGATGCCGTTCATCAACTAAACTTCGAGGAGGCAGCCGAGCTGGCATATTTCGGTGCAAAGATTCTTCATCCAACCTGTGTTCAGCCCGCCAAGTATGCCGGTGTGCCCGTTCGCATCAAGAATACTATGGACCCAGATGCAGAGGGTACGGTGGTAGACAATGTGCTTGTTCGCGGAAAGATAAAGGCTGTTGCCGCAAAGGACAATATCACGGCAATAAAGATAAAGTCAAGCCGTATGCTGCTGGCTACAGGCTTCCTACGTAAGGTGTTCGAGATATTTGAGTCGTACAACACACCTATCGACATGATAACGACTTCTGAGGTGGGTGTGAGCGTGACGATTGACAATACCTCAAACCTCACAAAGATAATGGACGAGCTGAAAAAGTACGGTACCGTAACTGTTGACAGCGACATGTGTATCATTTGCGTAGTCGGCGACCTTGACTGGAGCAACGTAGGCTTTGAGACCCTCGTGACAGATGCTATGGCCAATATCCCGGTTCGCATGATATCTTATGGTGGCTCAAATTACAACATCTCGTTCCTTGTGCGTGAGGCCGACAAGAAACTGGCTTTGCAGAATCTTTCAGCAAAACTCTTCAACAATTAAGTTTTGACCTATGAATTTCCCAGTAGAAGAATTCAGGAAGATAGAGACACCGTTCTATTATTACGACAAGAAGGTGTTTGACAACACGCTTCAGACCATCCAGGCTTCATTGTCTGAGCATCCTAATTACCATTTGCATTATGCCATTAAAGCCAATGCTAATGTGGATGTGCTGAAGGAAATTCAGAAGGCTGGCTTTGGCGTTGATGCCGTCAGCGGAGGTGAGATACAGCAAGCTCTTGATGCCGGTTTCGATGCCAACAAGATAGTCTATGCTGGAGTGGGAAAGGCTGATTGGGAGATAAATCTCGGTCTTGATGCCGGCATTTTCTGCTTCAATGTGGAGTCAGAGCCTGAACTGCAAATTATCAATGAGCTGGCAGGAGCGAAGGGTAAGGTGGCAAAGGTGTGCTTCCGAATAAATCCCAACGTGGGTGCTCACACTCATGCCAATATAACCACAGGTCTGGCCGAGAATAAGTTCGGTATCGCGATGGAGGATATGGAGCTGGCAATACGCGAGGCGCAGGAGCTGAGCAACATAGAGTTCATCGGTCTGCACTTCCACATAGGCAGTCAGATACTGGAGATGGGCGACTTTGAAGCTCTCTGTGCTCGTATCAATGAACTTCAGGACAGGCTGGAGCAGGAGGGCATCGTGGTGAAGAATATCAACGTTGGCGGTGGATTAGGAATAGCTTATGATGACCCTGACGGAAAGCCCATTCCCGACTTCGAGGCTTACTTCGACACCTATGCTCGCAACCTCAGGCTGAGAGAAGGTCAGCACGTGCACTTCGAACTCGGGCGCGCCATAGTAGGCCAGATGGGTAGTCTCATTACGAAGGTGCTCTATGTGAAGAAATGTCACGTGAAGCAGTTCTGCATCGTCGATGCGGGCATGAGCGACCTTATCCGTCCTGCTCTATATGACGCTCATCATGAGATACAGAACATCACATCGGAGGCATCCGAAAGGGAAACCTATGATGTGGTGGGACCCATCTGTGAGTCAAGTGATGTCTTCGGCAAGGATGAGAACCTGCCTTCATGTGATCGTGGCGACCTTATCGCCATACGTTCCGCAGGAGCTTACGGAGAGATAATGGCCTGCCAATATAATTGCAGGAAACTGCCCAAGGGCTATCTCTTCTAACGATTTAGGAATACGGGCAATTTCTGATAACAACAGAGGAACAGTGGGCAGCATGCCTGTCATGCTTAGCCTTAACATCGTGGTATGACGGTATTACACTACATATCCGACCTGACGCACACGTCATCGATGACGAAGACTGTGATGAGGATGATACAGGCCACTTCAAAGACAGTAGACCTGCATCTCCTCACGTCTGTTCCCCTGTCCGAGAACACTCTTGCAGCCCTGAGGGAACAGCTTGGCGTTACGGTACACACCATAGGCGTTGAGACGGGGGCTAATCCTCTGCATTATATAGAGTATTATAAAAAGGTTCGCGCGAGGCTATTAGATATCAACCCCCATATAGTGCATGTTCATGGTGCCTGGGACATAAGGCCTGCAATAGTGCAGCGTTGTGCATCGCGCAATAATATGGTGACGATAGTATCTCCGCACAAGGGGATGTCGCCTGAGATAATAGACATCGATTTCTGGAAGAGCCGCCTGTGGCGCATCCTGACTTATCAGGCAATGATGGTAAGTAAGAGTACGGCGGTAGTGGCTGTTAATGAGAAGGAGAAGAACGATATTCTCAATCTTGGATTGAAACGTCGCATAGAGGTGTTGCCCTGCGTTACCTCAGAGCAGACCTTGTGGGCTATGGGTACAGCACTCGTTGAGGCCTACCGTAAAGCCTTGGACTCCTCTTACAGGCGTTTCCTTCAGAAAGAAGAGCGTGCATTCCTTAATTCTGTGGTAAAAAAGGCTGTCGCCGATGTTGACGTGAAGGTAGAGATTCCATCCATCAACGGGTTGTCGTTCAGGAGAATCTCCTTTCTTGCCTACGACGAAGGTGCTACTGAGCTGATGCAACGTGGAGCCGACAAGTCAGATATATATCTACCTCAAGCAATAGACGTAGCCAACATCACTCGCTACAAGACGCGCAAGGCCAAAATCCTCAAGTCGCTCGATGAAATGTCGCAGTCGCTTCCGGCAGGCAGAATTCCTGAAAGCCAAATGGAAGAGCGCCGTGCGGTACGCCTTATCAGCAAGGCTAAAGAACTAACGCTGAAACGGCTCACACTATATAATTGGGTGGAGCTATATGAACTGTTCCGCTACTGCGACTTCAATGAAGACATCGTTGCCGAAGAGCTGAGGCAATGCAAACTGAAGGGCTTCACGAAGAAGCTTCAGAAAAGGCTGTCTGAGCGTTTTGGGTTGAAAGAAGGATATATGATATTCTGATATTCCGATATTCCGATATTCTGACAATTCTGATATTCTGAAATACCCCATCTATACTGACAATCATTATGAACAAGAAGTATGACATAGAGCACGACATGCACTACTTGCAGCTATTGGCCAAGTCGTTTCCTAATGTCGCTGCTGCATCGACGGAGATTATCAACCTCTCGGCAATTCTCAACTTGCCAAAGGGCACAGAACATTTCCTTGCCGACATTCATGGTGAGCATGAGGCCTTTCTCCATGTGCTCAAGAATGCGTCGGGACGCATCTCGCAGAAAGTCGATGAGATTTTTGGCGAATACTTGCCTTTGGCAGCAAAGAAAGAGCTGTGTACCCTCATCTACTATCCTGAGCAGAAACTTGAGATAGTAAAGAGCCAATATGCCATACAAGAGACCAACGGCGACACTTCCGACAATATTGAGGAGTGGTATCGCATGACGCTGCATCAGTTGGTAAAGGTTTTCCGCGTGATTAGTTCCAAGTATACCCGTTCAAAGGTGCGCAAGTCGTTCCCAAAGGAGTATAGTTATATTCTTGAGGAACTGCTGCATACGCGCTCCGAGGAACAGAACAAGGCTCAGTATGTCAACGTCATCATCAACGAGATTATCTCTACCGACAGCGCCGATGACTTTATCACAGCGATAGCGAATGTCATACAGCAACTTGCAATAGACCAGCTGCATATACTTGGCGACGTATACGACAGAGGTCCGGGAGCGCACATCATTATGGACAAACTCTGCGAATACCATTCGTGGGACATACAATGGGGTAATCACGACATCTTGTGGATGGGAGCCTGTGCTGGCAATGATGCCTGTATCTGTAACGTCATACGTTTATCATTGCGTTACGCCAATCTTCTTACGCTGGAAGACGGCTACGGCATCAACCTAATGCCGCTTGCCACCTTCGCAATGGAGACCTATGGCGACGACCCCTGCGAGGCTTTCCAGCCTATTCTCAATTCGGAGAATGAGGAGCGTTTCGACCAGAAGACGCTTCGCCTGATGGCCATGATGCATAAGGCCATCACGGTGTTGCAGTTCAAGGCAGAGGCTGCTGTCATCAAGAGCAACCCTACATGGAAGATGGATGACCGCCTGATGCTGGAGCATGTAGACTATAAAGCTGGAACGGTAGAACTCGACGGTAAGACGTACTCTATGCTCGACATGAACTTCCCAACGGTTAATCCTGACTGTCCGAGTGAGTTCTCCGAAGAGGAAGAGTTGCTCATGAAGAAGCTTCATCATTCCTTCCGCGTATCAGAGAAACTGCAGCGCCACATCAAGACCATACTCTCTCATGGGTGCATGTATGCCATATACAACAATAACCTGCTCTTCCACGCTTCCATTCCGCTCAATGAGGACGGCACGCTGAAGGAAGTGGAGATAATGCCTGGTGTGACATGCTCAGGACATGTACTGTTGAAGCGTATCGGAATGCTCATACGCGCCGCTTTTGCCAACGATACGCCCAAGGAGGAGAAGCAGTATGCCCGCGACTATTTCCTCTATCTGTGGTGCGGAAAGGATTCCTGTCTGTTTGACAAAGCCAAGATGGCAACCTTCGAGAGGTATTTCCTCGCCGAGAAGGAGACACACGTAGAGGAGAAGGGTTGGTTCTTCAAGCTTCGCGAACAGGAGAAGACCGCCGACACTATCCTTGATGCTTTTGGCGTGACGGGTGAGAATAGGCACATCATCAACGGCCACGTGCCCGTCCATGTGAAGAAAGGCGAGTTGCCTATCAAGGCCAATGGCAAGATAATGGTGATTGACGGCGGTTTTGCAGAGCCTTACCATAAAGAGACGGGTATAGCCGGCTACACGCTGGTGTACCACTCTCGCGAGTTTGAACTCGTTCAGCATGAGCCGTTCACCAATGTGGAGGATGCTGTTCGTGAAGGCCGCGACATTAAGTCTTCCACACAGATTGTGGCAACGATGGGAAAGAGACTCCTTGTGGCCGATACCGATAGGGGCAAGGAACTGCAGCAGCAGATTGACGACCTAAGGGAGTTGCTTTATGCCTACCGTCACGGGTTCTTAAAGGAGGTAAAGAGATAAAATGATAATCAATAGAAACATGAACAAGCTACATCTTACATACATCTGCCTTGCCTCACCAGTATTGTTGTTTCTGATACTTTGGCTCGTTGTATATCAGACATTGCCCGAGACAACGATAGTTAGCAAGCCGATATTCTATTTCCAGTATGCTATGACCTTACTGACAATAGCCCTCATTCCCTCCCTGCTGTGGTTCGTAAGGAGAGAGCGTTTTTCCACCGATGGACAGTATGACCTGTTCTTCTGGCTGCGCCTCATGGTGCTGGTCATAATGACGTTCGTTGACATCGTGGCCTATTTCGCCATTCCTAATGTAGCGTTCTTCTATCTGGCTGTCATAACATACCTGTCACTATTCTTTGCCATAAAATGAAACTGCGAGCTCTCGAACCCGAAGACCTTGACCTGCTCTACACCATAGAGAATGACGGGGCGCAGTGGGATGCGTCCTCTGTCAATGTGCCCTACAGCCGTTACGTTCTGAACGACTACCTTGCCAATCAGAGCAACGACATCTTTGCTGACAGGCAGGTTCGTCTCGTTATCGTGGGCGATGACGATATGGCTGTTGGACTCATTGATCTGTTCAACTTCGCTCCTGAGCACTCCCGCGCCGAGATTGGCTTAGCTTTGCTGAGTAGCCAACGGGGTAGGGGATATGCGCGTCAGGCTATAGAGGCTCTCAAGCAATACGCCCGCAACATCATTCATCTGCATCAGATTGTGGCAGTAATAGACGAGGACAACTTGGCCTCGCTGAAGATGTTGCAGGATACAGGGTTCACCTTCCTTGCCAAGCTGCCCGACTGGATACGCAAGCCAGCTGGTTGGTCAGATGCCGTCATGATGCAGCTGATGCTGTAATCACCTTTTCTCATCATAAAGGCGGGTTCTATTAAGAGTTTGCTCCATAAGCCCTCCTTCCTACAAACGCCAATGGGCAATAGCGATTTCAATAGATATATCAGGAGTGAGGAGTTCAAGAATCTTCTCAGTAGCTATGAGGCAGCGCGCCTTAAGGACGAGATGCTTTATCTTGACTCTGACGACCTGATAGACATAGCAGAATATTATCATTCTATCAACGAATATGATAATGCTTTGGATGCGGCAGACTATTGTCTGGAGCTGCATCCTGATGAATCTGCGGCTCTGCTTTTCAAGGCTCGCATGATGCTCATCGACAATCACGACCCTGAGGGAGCCAGGGAGGTTTTCAGCAAGGTGAAAGACCCCGACAACTATGTGGAGTCGACATATATCCGTGCCGAGCTGCTGATATACGACTATAGGCTTGACGAGGCCGATGCCCTTCTCTTGGAGAAATATTCCTCGCTGCTCTCAAAATCTTCAAATGCTTCTGGTGATGCAGGGTATGATGAAGACGAAGAAGACGGTGAGGGCTATGATGGCGACGCAGAGCGCATGCCTCTTGATGTAGCCATGATGTATGTAGACCTCGGCATGCACGATATGGCTCTCGAGTGGATGCAGAGGATGGAAACTCCCGTATCTGGAATGGAGTATGAGTATTATGAGACGTGGGCCCGCATCAGTCACTCCACTGGCGATAGCGCCAAGGTGATAGAATATCTCAACAAGGCATTGGACTATGACCCTTACAGCATCAATGCGTGGATGCAGCTCTATGACACCTATTTCAATATAGAACAGTATGAGAAGGCTCTTGAATGCACGGAGTATGCCCTTGCCATTGAGCCCGACGATGCTGAGGCTCTCATGTGCAGGGGTAATACGCTGTATGAGCTCAACAGGACAGAGGAGGCGATAGAAACCTACAAGACCTGCGCGCAGATGTATCCTGAACAGGATTATCCTTGCATGATACTTGGTACGGTATACCTTGAGCATCAAGACTTTAAAACGGCTATGGGCTATTTTCGCGAGGCAATAGAGCGCTCGGGATATGACATCATGACGATGGCCCATATAGGCATGATATTCTATGAGATGGGGTATTACCAGAGCGCATATCAGATATTCCATACTATCATAACCCCATTTCACGAAGAAGCTATGATGGATGAATGTCCGCTGCCGTTGCTGAAGTATATGGTGAACTGCTGCATAAAACTCGACAAGGAGGAAGAGTTGCGTTGTTACTACAAGTATCTTGAACAACGCAAGCAGGCCACAGCTCAAGAGGATAACACAGATAATTCATTTTAGCTATGCGATACACAATCTATAACGACAATTACATTTTTATTACACAATAATCAAAACTATACAATACGCATGTTTTCATCATTGCTGTCAAATCTTAACTACGGCACGGTGTTCTTCCTTATGCTTCTTGAGAGCACCGTCATCCCCGTTCCCTCAGAGTTTGTAGTCACTCCAGCCGCTTTCAATGCCGCTGAAGGTGAGTTCAACATCTGGCTGATAATACTCTTTGCCACTCTTGGTGCCGACTGTGGGGCTACCATCAACTATCTCGCAGGCTACTACCTGGGGCGTCCTGTCATCTATGCCTTTGCAAATAGTAAATGGGGAAAGATGTGTCTGCTAAACCAGCAGAAGGTGGAGCACGCCGAGAAGTATTTCGATAATCACGGGGCTGTAGCCACCATAACAGGACGCTTGGTGATAGGCATAAGACATCTCATCAGCATCCCTGCCGGATTGGCAAAGATGAACTACTGGCGCTTCCTGCTCTACACTACTATCGGAGCCACTATCTGGCACGCTATTCTCGCAGGACTGGGATGGTATCTTCACACTTTTGTCACAAAGGACCAGCTGCAAGACAAGATAGAGGAATACAGCGAATGGATAAAATACATCATACTGCTTTGTGTCGTTGCTGCAATACTATTCTTCCTTATCAAGTCGTATGTTGCAAAAAAGCGCAAGGCATGATTTCTGACCGAGAAGCCCGCTTTTATGGGGAAAAGATGACGAAGATTAAGTCAAAAGGGGGTAAAACGGTTATATAAAAGGGAAATAATTAACAAAAATCAAAAATAATCAGGAAAAAGTTTGGCGAATTAAGAAAAATATCTTAACTTTGCAATCGTTATCCTGAATACAATCTTTTTACCTTAAGAAAAGCTAATACCTATTGAGATTGGAACGTTCACACTGCGAAGTGCGAGCGTTTCGCTCGTTTATAGCCCCCATCCCCAACCCTCATAATGGGAGGGAGCCCCGGCGAAGCCGATTCTACACTCTTTACCTCCGAAGGATTCTTCACTCTTCACTCTTCACTTTTCACTCTTCACTTTTCACTCTTCACTCTTCAGGCATCTGCATGCTTGTTCATAGGTGAAGCCGCGTTGCATAGCAAAGCGTATAAGCTTCTGCCGGCGTTCATAGTCGCTGTTGGCCTTCACACTTCTATTCTTGGCTTGAAGGAGCGGAACAAGGATTTCCTCGTATGAGGATTCTTCAATCTCATCGAGCAGAGGCGCATAGACCTCCTTAGTTATACCCTTGTGATACAGGGCCTGCTCCACCTTGTAGCGGCCCCATTTGCTGTACTTTATCTTATCGTTGATGAAGCATCGTGCATAGCGCTGGTGATCTATGTAACGTTCTTTGATGAGAAAGTCGATGGCGCGTTGTTGCGTCTCCTCGTCTATCTCCCAACGCACCATCTTGCGCCGCATGTCGCTCTCGCAATGCTCTGTTTTGGCGCAGGCGGAGGTGAGTTTCGTAAGCAGTTGTTCGTAGGTCATTATTTTAACAGGTGGGTTCTTGCGCTCCGTAGGTGCTCAGGCGCGAGCGGAACTATTAATTCCCACTTAGAGTTTAACATTGATGGGTAATCTTTCTTTTCGGCTGTTTTTTGCTTTTATGCGTGATATTNNTTACAACCTGTCACTGCCTAAAATTCAAAAATCAGCACGAGCGAATTAATAGAACCCACCTATATTGAAGATTGAAGGATGAAAGTTTTTCTAACGCGCCTTGGCTGTGATAAACCGTTGCTTGCCAAACTGGTCATCATGTATGGTGATGCTGTCGTAGTTCTGCCCTCTCAGCATCTCGGCTGTCATCTCTGCATATTCGGGGTTTATCTCAAAGGCCAGCACCCCTTGTGGCTTTAGTGCCTTGCAGGCGTACTGCGATATGGCCTGGTAGAACATGAGCGGCTCTTCGTCAGGTACGAAGAGGGCAAGATGCGGCTCATGGTCTAACACGTGCGGTTCCATTGCCGCCTTCTCCTTGTGGCAAATATATGGCGGGTTGCTCACGATGATGTCCCAGCATCCTTCGTCGGCAGGTGCATGAAGGGCATCCTGAAGCCTGAAGTCTACGGAGGCACCAAGCCTTTCGGCATTCCCGCATGCTATGCTCAGGGCTGTTGGGCTCACGTCCCATGCACTAACGCTGGAGTGGGGCAGCATAATGGCCAGCGTGACAGCTATGCAGCCGCTACCCGTTCCGATGTCGAGGATTTTCAAAGGCTCCTTTTCTCCTTGTCTGAGAGTCTGCGATACCATCGCAGACATCACAATCTCGCACAGCTCTGCTGTCTCTGGGCGCGGTATGAGCACACCGGGCCCAACGTGGAACGTGCGACCTGCAAAGTCGGCCTTCCCCGTTACGTACTGCAGAGGCTCTCCTGCTTCCAAACGCTGTATCATCCGTTCCAGCCTCTCCGTTTGTTCAGGGCTGAGAGCATCGAGCGCACCGCAACAGATGTCAGTAAGCGTAAGATTGAAAACATCGAAGAGCAAGAGCCGCACAATGCTGCGCGACTCCTGCTCTTCGTATTGTGTCAGCCTCTTAGAGAGACTCTTAAGACTATTCAATAGTTCAACACTCAATTATTTTCCTGCAGGGGAACGGCGAAATACCTTCTCTCGCCTGATGGTGAGATGGCCTGAATGAAGAGAACTGGGTCTTTGGCCGTTGAAGCTTCCTTCACGCATTTCTGCATGTCGTCAAGGGTCTTGATAGGCTCATCGTTCACCTTCTGTATGATGAATCCCTTGCTGATACCGTGAGAAGCGAAGGCTCCCTTGTTAACCTTAATCACCTCAAGACCGTAGTTGATCTTGTACTGTTCCTTCTGCTGGTCGGTAATCTCGCGGAAGTTTGCACCGAGGATGTCGAGGTCGGCCTGCTTCACCACGCCAGTATTGCCCTGGGCATTCTTCAGCGTTACGGTAGAGGTGTGGGTCTTCTTCTTGCGAACGTAGGTGATGGTAATCTTGTCACCAGGGCGCTTCGTGGCCATAATCTCCTGAAGCTCAGCCATCTTCGTCACCTTCTTGCCGTCAACAGATGTGATAACGTCGCCGCTCTCCAGGCCTGCCTCGTTGCCGGCTCCGTCAGGCTCCACCTTGTCTACGTATACACCCTCGTTCACGCCGAGGTCCACCTCTTTGTTCTGATCCTTCTGAGCATCAATCCATTTGCGGGCATCCATACCGGCAATGCCCAGTAGGGCGCGCTGAACCTGACCGTACTTTTTGATGTCGTCCACCACCTTATTCATAATAGTGGTAGGGATAGCGAAGCCGTAGCCGGAGTAAGAGCCTGTCTGGCTGTAGAGCATAGCATTGATGCCCACCAGTTCGCCCTTCGTATTCACCAGCGCACCTCCGGAGTTACCTGCATTGATGGCAGCATCAGTCTGTATGAACGACTCTACACCGTTGGCACCAAGCGAACGTGCCTTGGCACTTACGATACCTGCCGTAACAGTAGAGTTGAGGCTGAAAGGATTTCCCACAGCAAGCACCCATTCGCCAACGCGGAGCTTGTCGGAGTCGCCGATGGGCAGGGTAGGGAGGTCCTTGCCGTTAATCTTGATGAGGGCAAGGTCGGTAGTCTTGTCTGTACCGATGATGTTGGCTGAGAACTCGCGGTTGTCGTTAAGGGTCACGGTAAGTTCGTCGGCACCCTCCACCACGTGGTTGTTCGTAACGATATATCCGTCAGCCGAGATGATGACGCCCGAGCCTGATGCCTCCTTCTTGGGAGTCTGCACCTGCTGCTGGCGGCGTCCACCCTGACCGGGGGTGCCGAAGAAGCCGAAGGGGTCGAAGAAATCGCCAAAAGGATTGCTGTCTACCTCAACGGTCTTCGTCTTGGCATTCTGAAGATACTTAATATGTACAACAGCTGGCAGAGCCTTGTCGGCTGCGTATGTAAGGTCTACCGGCTGGCCTGCTATGACTGATGCCGGCTGTGAAGGTTCCGCGGCCTTAGCGGTTATGAACGCACCGGCTGAAAGAGCCAGCGAACCAACGCATAATGCTGAAATAAAATAATTCATCACGTTCTTCATTCTAAATATGTAAATTAAACTCAATCATTTCTGAAATCGGTTGCAAAATTACATNNATTTTCAATTTTCAATTCTCAATTATTTTTTGTACCTTCGCACCCGATATGCGTTATTTCATACATTTGTCATACGACGGTTCGGGGTATCACGGATGGCAGATACAGCCGAGCGGCAAGAGCATCGAAGAGGAGCTGGAGCGCTGTCTGTCCCTGCTCTTCAGGCGCGACATAGACATCGTGGGAGCCGGCAGAACCGATGCCGGCGTTCATGCCCGTCATGCTGTGGCACATTTCGATGTCACCACAGAGGAGGCCCAGTCAGCGGTGCTGCACAACCTCGCATTCCGGCTTAACCGCATGCTCCCGCCAGATATCGTGGTCAATAGCATAGAACCCGTCAGCGACGAGATGCATGCCCGTTTCTCGGCCAAGTGGCGTACGTACCACTATTATGTCACCACCCGTCCCACGCCCTTCAACAGACAGTACTTCTGGCACGCCTACACATGGACCGACAGCAAGGGGGAACGTCATCCCTTGGACTTTCAGCTGATGAACGAGGCTGCTGCCATGCTTATGGAATACAAGGACTTTGCAGCATTTTGCAAGACACATACCGATGTTAAGACCACCTTTTGCGATGTCGTAGAAGCCCGCTGGGTGCCGCTGACTCAGACGGCATCAGTTGCTCAGGCTCCTGTTCCCGATATTCTTCCGTTATCAGTTGCTCAAGATACTGTCCTTGATGCACTTCCTTCCACCGACTGGATATTCATCATCAAGGCTAACCGTTTTCTTCGCAACATGGTGAGGGCTGTCGTGGGTACCTTGGTGGAAGTGGGCCGCCACAGAATGACACCGGAACAGTTCCGTGAAGTCATAGAAGGCAAGTCCCGCTCCAATGCTGGCGACTCAATGCCTGCAAATGCACTCTTCCTGCAGAAGATAGAATACTAACTTGGATACATGATTTAATAATTTGTATCATTATGTCAAAGAAGGTTGCAGCGAATTGAAGGGCTCGCAGAAACCTCAGAAACCGCAGATAATCTTCGTAGGCCAAAGGCCGTTTCGTAGTCAGGGTACGTGGGCGTCTCGCCCGCGACAATGGTTAATGGTTAACGCCCACGTCCCCGGGTACAACAAATTGAACGCCCTAGTTGGAAAATGTTGATTATCTGGTCTTATTCCTCTGTTTTGAGGATGATGCTTGTTGCGCCGATGGTGAAGAGTGTGTCGTTCTCTATCATGCGCTGTTCGTTGTCTTTCAGTATTACATTGTCCACGAATGTTCCCGTGTAGCTTGGTCCGTCGCGCAGGATGTATTTGAGCTGTCCCTTTTTGTTTCGCGATACATTAATGACGCAATGGTTCATGTCTATCGAGGGATCGTTGGTGCGTATTGGTGTGTTGCACTTTGAGCCCTTCATGTATCGCCCGATGATGTTNNTCAGTAGCGGCATCGGCATCGTCCTGCTGCCTGCGCAGCTTGGAGACACCAAGTCGTATGCTGAATTCTTTTCCGCATTCGGCACATTGGAATACCAGTATTTGTCCGGGGTTGTATTTCGTTTCATCAAAAGTGATGAAATTGTCGCATTTGGGGCATCGCAGGCGCTTCATTGTTAATTAATTTTCATTGTCCAACAATCCTTGAAGGCTTCGTCAGTCTCACGAAGTGAGCGTAGTTCCTGTACGGCCTGCTGCTCTGTGGCATAGCGTCCGTAGATGACGCGGAGTGATGATCCGCTGCCATACTGCTCCGCCTTGTCATAGCCTGATGCCCTGAGGTTCATGACATAGTCCTCAGCACCTTTCTCCGTTATCTTGCTCGCCATCACGATGGTGTAGGCTGGAGTGACAGGTGTTGCTGCTTCGCCGTCTTGCCTGCTCTCTCTTCCAAGGGTCTCGTTGCCCTGTGCCTTAGCCTGCATAACCTCATTGTCAGGAGCATTTTCCTCCTGTGCCAGCTGTGTCTTAACTACTGTGGCTTGCTTGGCAAGAGGTGACTGCCTTGTTTGCTTGGTGGTGAAATAGGAGGCGTTGACAACGGAACTCTGCTCTATGCCCGTGCTTCCCTTTCCTGCAGGGAGGATGGAGAGTGTGAAAAGGACGAGAATGAGAATGGCTGCTGCGGCCTTCTTAATTGCCGACATCCTTGCAATGATGGCGCTGTGACGCTCCTGGACGGGACAGGTATCCTCGTCGGCAAGGTACTCGGCGTTGGTTGTCTGCTGTGTCAGCTCCTCAATGGCGAAGCTGGAGAGGGCGTAGAGGGAAGGTGTGAGCAGACCTGCCTTGCAGGGGGAGAATGTTATTTTCTCGCCTGCATCGAGGCGCAGGGTGCCTATGCCGTCAAAGTCGCATTGTCCTTCGATGGATATGAGCTGTCTTATCTCTTCCACCTCTTTCTCTATTCTGCGTATGGCTTCGGGGGTGGAGATGTCGTATGCTTCTACGAACGACTGCGCCAAAAGGTAGTCGTTATGCTTCAGCTGCGGGTTGAAGCCGATGGTGCGACAAGGGGGCATGAAAACGTGCTCGACATATTCTGCTGGAACATGGTGGGCCACGAAGCCCCCAAGCCCAGGTACGATAACACAGTCGTTATCGAGCAGCAGAATCTCTATGTGGCGTGATAATTCGTTCATTTTGTAGAAATTACTATCTCTTAGATGAAGCGGACATGAAAGTAACAGCCCTTTGTCGAGTACATTTTTTATCGTTGCAAAGTTACAACAAAAACGGAAATTAGGCAAGAAAGTGAGTAGATTTTGAAAAAAAAATAGTTTTCCGTTTATTTTTTCACAAAAAAGTTGTATCTTTGCAATATTATTATAAGAAGACACGCAGATGAATTCAAGAAAGACATATCCGTTTTTCGTATTAATGGCTGTAATAGTGTTTGTTACATCCATTCTAATGTCGTGCGGCTCAAAATCTGCCTCGGGTGATGCTGAAGGTGCTAACGAGGTCGACACTCTTGCCCGGCACACTCTTCAGGGTGTCTGGCTGAACGACGATGTGGGCAGCATTGTCTTTGAGATAGCAGGCGACTCTATCTTCTATAATGACTCTATATGTGCTCCTGCTGAGTTCTTTGTCAGGAACGATACGCTGCACGTTAAGGGGCACCCCTCCGTGTCGTATGCCATCAAGGAGCTTAGCAGCACGCGCTTCGTGTTTGTTAATGCCGATGGGGAAGAGGTAAGTCTCTCTAAGGCAGAGGAAATAGATGACCTTGCCTTCGGCGAATACAAGGGTGCGGTAAACATCAACCAGGGTAAGAAGATAAAGCGCGACAGCGTGATGCACTACGACAACAAGCGCTACCACGCCTACTCGCAGGTGAATCCCACTACCTACAAGGTGTATAAGCAGAGCGTGAACTCCGACGGCCTTTCCGTTGAGACTGTTTATTACGACAACATCGTACACATATGTGTGTATAATGAAAGAGGTAAGCTGTTTGGGCGCGACATGAAGAAGAAGGATTTTGCGGGAGTGGTTCCGCAGAACTATCTCTCGCAGGCTGTCTTGTCGGAGATACTGATTGACGGTATCTCGGCAGAGGGTGTGAGATACGTTGCCATCTTGGCTATCCCTGACTCGAACACCAACTTCAGGGTGAACATCCTTGTCACTCCAGAGGGAGAGATGACAATTAAGAACAATGAAAAAATTTGAATACATAGACGAGCGTTTTGCTGATATCCAGATGCTGAGGTATCAGTTGCCAGGCTTTGAGCAGCTCAGTAGCCGCCAGAAGGCCTATATCTACTATCTGTCAGAGGCAACGCTGTGGGGCCGCGATATCACGTTCGACCAGTTTGGCCGTTATAACCTGCTGATTCGCAAGACCCTCGAGAGCCTTGTGGAGCATGTTCGCCAGCGCTCCGGCTCAGCCGCTCTGACCGGCGAGGATGCTGCCCTGGAGGTATACCTCAAGCGCGTGTGGTTCTCTAACGGCATCTACCACCACTACGGCTGCGAGAAGTTTGTACCGGGATTCTCACAGGAGTACTTCACGGGATTGGTGCGCGAAATGGACGACGAAGACCTTCCAATGGATGCAGAGACGTTGCTGCAGAAACTCGTGCCCGTCATCTTCGATACCGCCGTGTTGCCGAAGAGAGTTAACAGGGTGGCTGGTGAAGACCTTGTGCTAACCTCTGCCTGTAACTACTACGAGGGCGTGACGCAGAAGGAGGCCGAGGACTATTATGAGGCGAAGAAAAGAGGCTGTGCTTCACATGACCTTCCTTCCTACGGCCTTAACAGCCTTCTGAGAAAGGCCGAGGACGGCAGACTGGTGGAGGACGTTTGGTTCCTTAATGGCAAATACGGCAAGACGATTGCCAAGATAATAGAGAACCTTGAGAANNACCTTCGATGCCTACAGCATCAAATGGCTGCAGGAGACGGAGGGCCGCGTGGACTTCATCAACGGCTTCATAGAGGTCTACGGAGATCCGCTCGGCTACAAGGCTTCCTGGGAGGGTATCGTGGAATACAAAGACTTGGAGGCTTGTCGCCGTACGCAGACCATCAGTAGCAACGCGCAATGGTTTGAGGACCATTCCCCAATCGACGAGCGTTTCAGGAAGAAGACGGTGAAGGGTGTTACAGCCAACGCCATCTGTGCCGCTATGATCGGTGGCGATGAATACCCTTCTACGGCTATAGGCATCAACCTGCCCAATGCCGACTGGATAAGGGCCGAACACGGTTCGAAGAGCGTCACGATAACGAATTTCACCCATGCCTATGCCCAGGCTTCGAAGGGCAACGGCTTCCTTGAGGAGTTCGTGTGTGACGAGGAGACGCTCCGTATGGTGAAGGAATACGGCGAGAAATGTGACGACCTCCACACGGATCTGCACGAATGTCTGGGTCACGGTAGCGGCCAGCTGCTGCCAGGCGTTGCTGCCGACTCGCTGAAGGAATACGGCAACGCCATTGAAGAAGCCCGTGCCGACCTCTTCGGGCTCTACTACATGGCCGACGCTAAGATGCTCGAACTGGGGCTGCTGCCTGACAGTCAGGCCTACAAGGCCAACTACTACATGTATATCCTCAACGGCATGCTGACACAGACGGTGCGCATCACCCTCGGTGAAGACATACAGGAGGCCCACATGCGCAACAGGGCCCTGATAGCCAACTGGTGTTATGCCCATTCCGATGGTGTGATAAGCCTGACGAAGCACGATGGTAAGACGTTTGTCGTCATCAGCGACTACGAGAGGCTTCGCGGACTGTTTGCAGAGCTACTGTGGGAGATACAGCGCATCAAGAGCACAGGCGACTATGAGGCTGCGCGCATGTTGGTGGAGACCTACGGCGTGAAGATAGACCGCGAGCTGCATGAGGAGATGCTGGAGAGATACAGACGGCTGAACATCGCTCCCTACAAGGGTTTCCTGAATGCCAGGATGACTCCGGTCTTCAATGATGCCGGCGAGATAGAAGATGTGACGCTTGACTATACGGAGACGCTGACGCAGCAGATGATGAGATACGGAAGGGACTACTCCCTCTGAACACAATAGTGATACACCTATTTATTATATATAAGGATTAGCTATGAACAGATTAGTTTTACTTACGTTTGCAGTACTATTGTCATTAACAGATAGCTATGCCGCCAAGAAGGCCCCCAAGGACCTGTGGCCTGACGGCAGCGAGATTCCGGCATGGTTTAAGAACACCGACCCTGTGGATGTCAACAGTATGGGAAAGAAATACTGCCTGACCGACTACCGCATCTTTGCCGATGGCCGCGTCCACACCGAAGAGATACAGGCCCTTATTGACAAGGCTGCCAGCGAGGGCGGCGGCGTCATCGTAATCCCGCAGGGCATTTACCTTACAGGCGCCCTCTTCTTCAAACAGGGCACACACCTCTATCTTGAGGAGGGAGCGGTGCTGATGGGGTCGGACTTCATCGGCGACTATCCCCTGCTGAAGACCCGCATAGAAGGCGAGACGTGCACATATTTCAGCGCGCTCATCAATGCTGATGGCCTTGACGGTTTTACCATTTCGGGCAAGGGCACCATCGACGGCAACGGCCTGAAATATCACAAGCAGTTCTGGCTTCGCAGAAAATGGAACCGCAAGTGTACGAACAAGGACGAGCAGCGTCCGCGCCTGGTATACGTCTCCAACTGTAAGAACGTGCAGATAGACGGTGTGAACCTTCAGAACTCACCCTTCTGGACCACCCACATCTATAACTCAGAGAATGTGAAGCTGCTGCGCCTGCACATCTGCTCGCTCGACAAACCCGATGACAGCAAGGGACCCTCAACCGACGCTATTGACCTCGATGTAGTGAAGAACGTCCTGGTGAGCGGCTGCTACATGGCTGTCAACGATGATGCTGTAGCGATAAAAGGCGGCAAGGGTCCATGGGCTGATGCTTTCGAAAAGTCATATCCCAACGTGAAGATACCAGAGGAGAGCGTTGGCAACGGCATGAATGAGTACATCATCATTGAGAACTGCGAATACGGATTCTCTCATGGTTGTCTGACAATAGGCTCAGAGTCTGTTCACAGCCGCAACATCATTCTTCGCAACATCAACATCTCTACAATGGGCAACAACCTGTTGTGGTTGAAGATGCGTCCTGACACACCTCAGCTGTATGAATACATCACGGTGGAGAACATCAAGGGCAGGGTGAAGAACTTTATCCTCATAGCCCCCTGGACGCAGTTCTACGACCTTAAGGGCCGTGAGGACAAGCCGATGTCGTTCTCCGACCATATCACGATGAGAAACTGCGACGTTGACTGCAACGTCTTCTTCAACGTGAAACAACAGGAAGAGGTGTACCACCTCTCGAATTTCACGTTTGAGAACCTCAACATAACGGCAAAGGACAAGGCCTTCCACCCAGAGTATGTTGACGGCTTTAACTATAAGAACCTGAACGTAAAGTGATACAGATGAGACAAATCCTCCCAATTCTCCTCACAGTCATCATGACGACGCTGTCGGGCTGCCACAAGAAAGATGCGGCAAGCGACGAGCTGACTCCGTCGATGTATGATGTAGAGGTAGAGATCAAGGGCGACTCTATGCTCTACGGCCTTACATGTGACGGTACCAGCGACTCCGTTGTAGTGATATGGCCCTTTTCCGGCAACCCCATCACGCTGAACTGCATCGATGCCAAGCAAAACCACCGCATAATCGGCAAACCCGAGATTGGCGACTGGATTGGCGTGATGCGTAGCCAGGAAGATAGCATGGATGCCACGATGGTGATAAACCTCGACCAACTGAAAGGCACGTGGACATATCCCGTTCTCCCCGTGATGAAAGAGTTGCAGAGCATGAGCCGCCGCACACAACGCCGTATGATGGCTGATATGCCTGACTCCATAAGGAACACCTTCTTCGTGCCTCGCGAATATGGCTTCACACTCAAGCGCCTGCATCAGGCTCAATCGGTAGGACGGGTAATGCGCAACAACACGTTGGAGGATGACAGTCCTGTGATATATCCCGAGGTGAAGAACTATCGCAAATGGTATATGCTCAACGGCAGGCTCTTACTGGTGAGTGCTAAGAGGGCCTCGAAGGATAGCAACTCAAAAGACGTCAAGCCTATTGCCGTGCTCGACACTCTTGAGTTCATCCACATGAGTGAGGATTCGCTCATACTTACCCTTCACGGAAAGCAATACGGGTTCCACAGGAAGAATAGCTCTTTGGAGGCCAACGCAGAGGCCATCAAGGCTCAGGAAAAGATAGACAACAAGAATAAAAACAAAAAATAACATAACTATGTCAAGAATACTGATGATTGGTGCAGGTGGCGTAGCCACTGTTGCAGCCCACAAGATTGCACAGAATGACGATGTCTTTACCGACTTCATGATAGCAAGTCGCAGAAAGGCCAAGTGTGACGCTATCGTTGATGCTATCAACAAAAAGGGTATTGGCAAGAAGATGAACATCAGCACGGCACAGGTGGATGCTGACGATGTTGAGCAGCTGAAGGACTTGTTCAACTCCTTCAAACCAGAGCTGTGTGTGAACCTCGCCTTGCCCTATCAGGACCTCACTATCATGGATGCCTGCCTGGCATGTGGGGTGAACTATCTTGATACGGCCAACTATGAGCCAAAGGACGAGGCGCATTTTGAATACTCCTGGCAATGGGCCTACAAGGAGCGCTTTGAGGAGGCAGGCCTGACGGCTATTCTCGGCTGCGGCTTCGATCCGGGTGTCAGCGGGATATACACCGCTTACGCAGCCAAGCACCACTTTGACGAGATACACTATCTGGACATTGTTGACTGTAACGCCGGCAACCATCATAAGGCTTTTGCCACAAACTTCAATCCAGAGATCAACATCCGCGAGATAACGCAGAAGGGTCTCTACTACAAAGACGGCGAATGGATAGAGACAGAGCCGTTGGAGATACACAAGGCTCTGACATATCCGAACATCGGTCCGCGAGAGTCATACCTCATGCATCACGAAGAGTTGGAGTCGCTGGTGAAGAACTATCCCACTATAAAGCAGGCACGCTTCTGGATGACCTTCGGCCAGCAGTATCTGACCTACCTTGACGTGATACAGAACCTCGGCATGAGCCGCATCGACGAGATAGAATACGAGGCTCCGCTGGCTATTCCTGAAGGACAGACTCTTCCTGACTGTCATCCCAGGACAGCAAAGGTGAAGATTGTGCCGCTGCAGTTCCTGAAGGCCGTGCTGCCTAACCCGCAGGACCTTGGTGAGAACTACGACGGCGAGACCTCCATCGGCTGCCGCATTCGTGGTATCAAGGACGGCAAGGAGCAGACATACTACGTATACAACAACTGCAAGCATCAGGATGCCTACAAGGAGACCGGCATGCAGGGTGTGTCGTATACAACCGGAGTGCCTGCCATGATAGGCGCTATGATGTTCTTCAAGGGATTATGGAAGAAACCAGGAGTGTGGAACGTGGAAGATTTCGACCCAGACCCCTTCATGGAGCAGCTTAACAAGCAGGGCCTGCCCTGGGTGGAAGTATTCGGCGGAGACCTGGAGCTGTAGGCAAATTAGCAAATTCACAAATTCACAAATTGACAAATTAGAGATATGACAAAAGAAGAAAAAGAAGAAAAGTTGAAAGCATTGCAGGCCGCGATGCAGAAGATAGAGAAGGACTTTGGCAAAGGTGCCATCATGAAGCTCGGCGAAGATAAGGTGGAGAACGTTGATGTTATCCCAACAGGCTCGCTGGGTTTGGATATGGCATTAGGAGTCGGTGGATATCCCCGAGGACGTATTATTGAAATATTCGGTCCGGAGTCATCAGGTAAGACAACGCTTGCCATTCACGCTATCGCTGAGGCTCAGAAGCTGGGCGGCATAGCTGCCTTCATCGATGCAGAGCACGCCTTCGACCGCTTCTACGCCCAGAACCTGGGAGTAGACGTAGACAATCTGTTCATCTCGCAGCCCGACAATGGAGAGCAGGCCTTGTCAATAGCTGACCAGCTCATCTCATCAGCAGCCGTAGACATCATAGTCATCGACTCTGTGGCCGCCCTTACGCCAAAGGCAGAGATAGAGGGCGATATGGGTGAGAACAAGGTTGGCCTACAGGCTCGCCTGATGTCGCAGGCCCTTCGAAAGCTCACATCCACGATATCCAAGACCAACACCACATGTATCTTCATCAACCAGCTGCGCGAGAAGATTGGAGTGATGTTTGGCAACCCAGAGACGACGACAGGCGGTAACGCGCTTAAGTTCTATGCTTCCGTGCGTATTGATGTGCGTCCCTCTACTGTAATCAAGGAAGGAGAAGAGGTAATAGGCAAGCTTACCAAGGTGAAGATAGTAAAGAACAAGGTGGCACCACCATTCCGCAGGTGCGAATTCGACATCTTGTTCGGTACAGGCATCTCGAAGGTAGGTGAGATATTAGACCTGGCAGTCAACAAGGACATCGTCAAGAAGAAAGGTGCCTGGTTCTCATACGAGGACAGCAAGCTGGGACAGGGTCGTGAGGCCGTCATTGCAATCCTCAAGGACAACCAGGAGTTGCTCGAAGAGTTAGATGCAAAGGTGCGCGCCAGCATCAAGGATGAATAACCTGAATTCTTGTAACACCGTTATATCATATCATCGTTATATCGTAATACCGTTATATCGTTATATCGTTATATCGTTATATCGTAACATCATCATAAAGAAATGACCATTGAGGAACGTTTTATAAACTACACCCGCTTCGACACCCAGTCGTGTGAGGATTCTGAGACGGTGCCCAGTACGGCCAAGCAACTTGTCTTTGCGCAATATCTGCGTGAAGAGATGATAGCAGAAGGTCTGCAGGACGTGGTGCTTGACGCTAAGGGCTACCTCTACGGCACGCTGCCAGCCAATCTTGATTGCGATGATGCCGTTCAGCAGCCCGTAATAGGCTTCATAGCCCACTACGATACCTCACCAGACTGTTCCGGAGCCGACATCAAGGCACGGATAGTGGAGGAGGGAGGTGACAGGATTATCCGCAGCGATGGCACCACACTTCTCGGTGCTGATGACAAGGCTGGCATAGCAGAGATTATGCAGGCCATGTGTTACCTACGTGATAATCCCAGCATAAAACACGGAACGATACGTGTGGCTTTCAATCCTGACGAGGAGATAGGACGGGGAGCACATCACTTTGACGTAGACCTCTTCGGTTGTGACTATGCCTACACCATCGACGGCGGCGCTGAGGGCGAGCTGGAGTTTGAGAACTTCAATGCCGCAGCTGCAAAGGTGACCTTCACGGGCTACAGCATTCACCCCGGCTATGCTAAGGGACGCATGAGGAATGCATCGCGCATAGCTCTGGAGTTCGTCTCTATGATGCCTGCCGACGAAACCCCTGAGACGACGGAGGGCTATGATGGTTTCTATCATCTGACGGGCATAGAGGGCTCTTGCGAGAAAGCACAGCTCACGTATATCATAAGGGATCACGACCGCAAGATTTTTGAGCAGCGCAAGCAGTTCATAGAGAGCCTCGCGCGCGTAATAAATAATAGGTACGCGCAAGAGGTGTGCAAGATTGTCATCTCCGACCAGTATTACAACATGCGCGAGAAGATAGAACCCGTGATGCATATCATAGATCGTGCTAAAGAGGCTATGACTGCCTCGGGCGTAACGCCTAAGGTGCAGCCCATACGTGGTGGAACTGACGGGGCACAGCTGTCGTTCAAAGGACTGCCTTGCCCGAATATCTTTACGGGTGCAACAGACTTTCATGGTCCGGATGAGCACGTCTCGATATCCACTATGGAGAAAGCCATGATGACAATAGTCAACATAGCGAGAATCCGTTAATTTGCTAATTTGCTAATTCGCTAATTCGTTAATTCGAAAGTTCGTGGGAGTACCTTCATTAATACAAGACCTTGCCCTGATACTTGTAACAGCAGGCATCGTGACGATAATCTTCAAGAAGCTGAAACAGCCTCTTGTGCTCGGCTACATCATGGCCGGATTCTTAGTGTCACCCAATCTGCCGCTGACGATGTCGGTGGTCGACAATGAGAACATTGAGACATGGGCCTCCATTGGCGTCATCTTCCTGCTATTCACGCTTGGATTGGACTTCTCGTTCAAGAAAATACTCAAGATGGGTATTGCTCCCATCATTGCGGCACTCTCCATAGTGTTCTGCATGATGATGCTCGGACTGTGTGTGGCCAAGTCGTTCGGCTGGTCGGAGATGAATGGCGTTTTCCTTGCAGGCATGCTTGCGATGTCGTCGACGACTATTATCTATAAGGCTTTCGATGACTTGGGGCTGAAGCAGCAACAGTTCACATCGCTCGTGATGAGTGTGCTGATACTGGAGGATATTCTCGCTATCGTGATGCTCGTGATGCTCGGCACTATAGGCAAGGGCGATGGCTCGCAGCACAGCCAGTTGTTCAGCGCGATACTGTCAATAGGGTTCTTCCTGATATTGTGGTTCGTCATAGGACTGTTCCTCGTTCCAACATTCCTGAGAAAGACGCGCAAGCTGATAAACGACGAGGTGTTGCTCATCGTCTCCCTGGGTCTGTGCTGCATGATGGCTGTCTTCGCCTCGCTGGTGGGATTCAGCGGTGCCTTCGGAGCCTTTGTAATGGGAAGCATCCTTGCTGAGACGGTTGAGGCAAAGAAGATAGAGAAGGTGGTAAAGCCTGTGAAGGATCTCTTCGGAGCCATCTTCTTCGTGTCAGTAGGAATGCTGGTGGATGCGAGCATAATCGCCGAACAATGGCTTGCTATCATCGTGCTCACGATAACCATCATCTTCGGACAGGGCATCTTCGGCACTCTGGGCTACCTTGCTTCGGGACAGACGCTGAAGTCGGCAATGCGCTGCGGCTTCTCTATGGCGCAGATTGGTGAGTTCTCATTCATCATAGCATCGTTGGGACTCAGCCTGGGTATGATAAGCGACTTTATGTACCCTGTGGTGGTTACGGTGTCTGTAATCACCACGTTCCTCACGCCATATATGATACGCGGTGCGGTACCAGCCTATAATTTCGTTGAGAGCGTATTGCCCAAGACGATGCTCCGTCAGATGGACCGTATGGCCAGCAACGCTTCAGCCTCAAATGAGGACAGCGAGTCGAAGACCTACTGGAAGCCTTTCCTTACGCAGGTGTTTCTCAATACCCTTATCTATTCGTGCTTGGTAGCAGCCATATTGGCCATCAGTATGTCGTTCATCGTACCATATTTCCTTGGGCTTGTACCAGAACATCACGCCCAGTGGATTAACTGTCTGCTGCTTGTCGTGACGTTATTGCTGATGGCTCCGTTCCTCAGAGCCATGATAATGAAGAAGAACAAGAGCATGGAGTTCAAGCATCTGTGGCTGAAGAGCCGCAGGAATCGTGCTCCGCTGATATTCACCATCCTGGTGAGGATTGCTATTGCTTTGGGATTCATCTATGCCGCAATATCCACTCTGCTTGATCTGCCCTTCCTGGTGGAGGTGGCAATGTCATTGGTGGTGACATACATTATTTACATATCAGACTTTCTCAAGTATGCCTCAATACGCATCGAGCGTCTCTTCATACAGAACCTGCGTTCAAAGGACTATGCTGAGCGTGCCTCCGGCAAGAAACGTCCGTTGTTTGAAGGACATCTTCTTGACCGCGACATACATATCTCGCTCGTGGAGGTGCCACACGACTCTATGTGGGCGGGTAAGACGCTGAAGGAACTGAATCTGGGCAACCGCTTCAAGGTACATGTGAGCAGTATCATCCGAGGCTATCAGAAGATTAATATCCCTTCTGGCGACGATATCATCTTCCCCTTGGATCAGCTCAACGTTATCGGGACTGATGATCAGCTGCGTTCCTTCAACGATGCCCTGCAGAACGAGGTATATCCAGAGCCGCTTGACTATGAAGGACGCGAAATGCAACTGCGCCGATTCATCATCAGGGAAGGCAGCCCCTTCATCGACAAGTCGCTAATCACCACAGGACTCCGCGATATCTACAACTGTATGCTCGTAGGAATGGAAATGGGAACGGACAACCTGGCAAAGGTAAATCCGAAATATTCCTTCAAGAAAGGCGACATCCTCTGGATAGTAGGAGAAGAGAACGACATCAAGCAACTGGCAAAAGAGATATAGCATAAATCGTTAATTATTTAAGTCGTCAATTGGCTTTCGCCGACCCGCTCGCAATGCTCCTTGATACGTCAAGCGTATCATAGTCGCTATGCTCGGGGTTCGTTAATTTGTTAATTTGTTAATTCGTTAATTCGTTAATTCGTTAATTCGTTAATTCGAACAATATGGCTCTGAATCTAAACAAAAATCTTAAGGCTTATTACTCCATTACGGAAGTGGCGGAGATGTTCGGGATTAACCCAACAACGCTACGTTTCTGGGAGAAGCAGTTTCCCACGCTTCGTCCGCGCACTATGGGAAACAATAAACGTCAGTATTCTGACAAGGATATTGACACCGTCAGGCTAATATACAACCTGGTGAAGGTACGTGGCTTCAAACTGGAGGCCGCACGTAAGGTGATGCGCCTCAATCCCACTGGAGCAGACAAAACGGCGCAGGTTCTTGAAAGACTATTCGAGATACGCGCCCAGCTGAAGGAACTCAAGGACTCTCTCGAACTGATGAGATAATCTTTCTCCTTTTCTCCCTTCAGATTTCCTGCGTTCTCCTTTTTCCCCCTTCACCTATTTAACGTTCACCAATAAAACTTTCAACCAATAAAACCCTAAAACAATCATGTACAGCGACCCAAAAGACTGTCTCTATTGCACCAACAATGAGACCCTTCACAATCTGATGATTGAAATATGTCATCTTCGTGTTTCACGTCTCTTCCTCTTCAAGGAACAGACATATCACGGACGTTGCTTAGTGGCATACGATGGCCACGTCAACGACCTCAACGAACTCTCAGATGAGGAACGTAATAACTTTATGGCTGATGTTGCCCAGGCTACACGTGCTATGCAGAAGGTATTCAATCCCGAGAAGATAAACTACGGTGCATTCTCCGACACCCTGTCTCACCTGCATTTCCACCTGGCACCAAAGTACATCGGCGGCCCAGACTATCCCGGATTGTTCAGAATGAACCCAGGCGAGGTGTATCTCTCTGATGAGGAATACAACGAGATGATAGAGAAGATAAAGGCTGCCCTGTAAGCGGGTGTACAGCCCTTACGGACGAAACTAAACACCAAGTAAGGTGAACAGAACAGACTTATATCCGCTCCTCTTCGATACCAACCTCCACACCCTTGTATGGGGTACGGAGCGTTGGGAGGCCTCTACCATTGAGTCGAGCCCGTCAGTAATTGCTAACGGGCCGCTCAAGGGTAGGGAGCTTCCTGCTATTGTAGAGGAATACAAGGAACTACTTCTGGGCGATGCCGTCAGCAGGGAATACAAGGGCAAGATGCCGCTCTTCGTAAAGTTTATCAAAGCCAACAAAGACCTCTCCATACAGGTACATCCTAATGATGCCCTTGCTGCCGAGCGGTTGGGTAAGTTCGGAAAGACGGAGATGTGGTATATCATAGATGCCGAACCCGGTGCAACGCTCTATTCAGGCTTTAACCGTAAGATTACGAAGGAGGAATACAAGCAGCGCGTTGCTGACGGCACCATCTGCTCATGTCTTGCCCGTCATGAAGTACATCCCGGCGATGTGTTCTATATCCCCGCAGGCCGCGTGCATGCTATTGGAGGTGGCATAACACTTGCCGAGGTGCAGCAGACCAGCGATGTCACCTACCGTATCTTCGACTATAACCGTCCCGGACTTGACGGCAAGCCCCGTCAGCTGCACACGGAAGAGGCACTTGATGCTATAGATTTCAACGTGTCGCCTGACTACCTGACATATTACGGCTCTACTATCAGTCATGCAGCACGTGTTATCGACACCCCTTTCTTCGATGTGCGCATCATAGACCTTCACAAGAAATTCTCCCGCCAGCAGCCGCGCTTTCATCGTAACCTCATCAAATACGACTCTTTTGTCATCTCACTATGCATCACAGGCAGCTGCAAACTCATTGTAAGACCAAAGGCTTATCAGGAAGCAGGCTTTTCATCGAAGAGCTATAGCGAAAATGCGTCAATACTGCTGCGCGAAGGGCAGGCCTGCCTCATTCCCGCTTGTCTTGCTGACTATGACCTGATACCTTGTCATCCAAACACCCGTATCCTTGAAACGCACCTTGACCGTAAGAACCGTTCCCTGCTGGCAAAGATAAGGAGGGCATTAAAGATTAGTCGAAAATGAAACTCAGGGGGGCATGAGTGTGACGAAAAGGGTGTAAAAGCTGGGGTAATGCTTGACAATAAGGCATTTTTGAATGTTATTTTTGTGCAAAATGTCACAATTTACATAAAACAATGCATTTTTTGTTGTTTTTTCTTGGTAGTTTCGAGAAAAAGGTGTAATTTTGCACCCAGTTACAAAGCGAAATGCTAACAAAGGCCCCTTGGCGGCTTACAAAATGCAACAAAAAGTCTCACGTAGGCTTACATAAAAGGTAAAAAATAAAGATGTGGATAACAAATCCCATCACAAAAGGATAATAATTCACGTGCCTTCAATTTGACAAAACAAAGACAGGGCGCAATAACACAACCAAAATACAATAAAGGAAAAAAAATGAATGCACAGAAAGTAATTGAGAACCTCAAGCAGAGATTCCCTAACGAGCCAGAGTACATCCAGGCAGTAAGCCAGGTGCTTCCCACCATTGAGGAGGAGTACAACAAGCACCCAGAGTTTGACAAGGCAAATCTCATCGAGCGTCTCTGTATTCCAGATCGCGTGATTGAGTTCCGCGTATCATGGGTTGACGACAAGGGTAACGTACAGACCAACATGGGTTATCGTATCCAGCACAACAACGTTATCGGCCCTTACAAGGGTGGTATCCGTTTCCATAAGTCTGTGAACCTCGGCATTCTGAAGTTCCTCGCTTTCGAGCAGACATTCAAGAATTCTCTGACAACTCTGCCTATGGGTGGAGCAAAGGGTGGTTCTGACTTCTCTCCACGCGGTAAGAGCGACGCAGAGGTAATGCGTTTCTGCCAGGCCTTCATGACTGAGCTGTATCGTCACGTAGGTGCCGACGAGGATGTTCCTGCAGGCGACATCGGCGTAGGTGGCCGTGAGGTAGGCTATATGTTCGGTATGTATAAGAAGCTCACTCACCAGTTCACCGGTATGCTGACAGGTAAGGGCCTTTCATTCGGCGGCTCTCTGATTCGTCCTGAGGCAACAGGTTACGGTAATGTATACTTCCTGCTGAACATGCTGAAGACTCGTAACATCGACATCAAGGGCAAGAAGGTTCTCGTTTCTGGTGCTGGTAACGTTGCACAGTACACAATGGAGAAGCTTATCCAGCTCGGTGCTATACCTATGACATGCTCTGACTCTAACGGTTACATCTACGATCCAGACGGAATCGACCGCGAGAAGCTCGACTTCATCATGGATCTGAAGAACGTACAGCGTGGCCGTATCAAGGAGTATGCTGAGAAGTATCCAAACGCCAAGTATGTTGAGGGCAAGAAGCCTTGGGCTGAGAAGGGTTGCGAGATTGCACTTCCTTCTGCTACTCAGAACGAGATTAACGAAGAGGCAGCTAAGACCCTCGTTGCAAATGGCGTAATCGCTGTTTCTGAGGGTGCTAACATGCCTACAACTCCAGAAGCTATCAAGGTGTTCCAGGATGCCAAGATCCTCTACTCTCCAGGTAAGGCTGCCAACGCTGGTGGTGTATCAGTATCAGGTCTTGAGATGTCACAGAACTCAGAGCGTCTCTCATGGACTTCTGAGGAGGTAGACAACTATCTGCACAAGATCATGAACGATATTCACGAGAACTGCGTGAAGTATGGTACTGAGGCTGACGGCTACATCAACTACGTGAAGGGTGCTAACGTTGCAGGCTTCATGAAGGTGGCTAACGCTATGATGGCTCAAGGCATCGTGTAAGATTGAAAATTGAAGATTGAAGATTTATAATTGAAGATTCAATATTCAAGATTCAAGTTTGATAAATCAAAGCTGAGAATCCTATAGTTCAAAGCTAAAGATAATGATAATAACGAGGTGGATAACAATGCGTTATCTGCCTCGTTTCACCTTTTACATGACCCTTCTCTTTCATTACGAACAGTATGGAACTCCACGATGTTACCTTCCTTAACCTGATGCAATGCCGCATCTTCAACGTACTCATCATAGCCAATCCCTATGATGCCTTCATGCTGGAAGACGACGGACGCGTTGACGAGAAAATCTTCTCTGAATATATGCAGCTCGGACTGAGGTATCCACCGTCATTCACTCAGGTATGTACCATAGAAGAAGCCTCTGATGCTATTGCGAAAGCAACCTTCGACCTTATCATCTGCATGCCTGGTAATGCCGACAATGATGCCTTCGATGTGGCGCATTCCGTTAAGCAGATAACTCCTGATACGCCTTGCGTGGTGCTCACGCCATTCTCACACGGCATCAACAAGAGAATGGAGAACCTCGACCTCAGCATCTTCGATTATGTGTTCTGCTGGCTGGGCAATACGGAGCTTATCCTCTCCATCATCAAGCTGATAGAGGACAAGATGAACGTGGAGAACGACACGAAAGAGGCAGGAGTGAAGTGTGTACTTCTTGTAGAAGACAACATACGCTTCTATTCCTCCATACTGCCACACCTATATAAATACATCCTCACGCAGAGCCTGAACTTTGCCACAGAGGCTCTGAACACTACCGCCGAGATGCTGCGCATGCGAGGCAGACCAAAGGTGTTGCTGGCCCGCAACTATGAGGAGGCAATGGAGGTGTATGAGGCCTATAAAGACCATTTCCTTGGCATCATCAGCGACTGCCGTTTCCCACGTGAAGGTGTTGAAGACCCGCAGGCAGGCATGAAATTCCTCCAGACGGTGAGAGATGCCGATGAATACCTGCCCATGATAATGCAGTCGTCGGAGCCGAACCTCGAAGTGACGGTGAAGGGTGTGAAATTTCTCGACAAGAACTCTAAGAAACTGAATGTTGACCTTCACGCCGTGATGGCGGAGCATTTCGGTTTTGGCGACTTCCTCTTCCGCGATCCACGCACCAAGGAGGTGATACATCGAGTTAAGAACCTTAAGGAGCTTCAGGACCATATCTTCAAGATTCCTACCGAGTCAATGGCCTACCACGTTAGCCGCAATCATATTTCGCGCTGGCTTGCGGCAAGAGCCATCTTCCCCGTGTCGGAGTTCCTGAAGTCAATCACGTGGCACAAATATCCTGATGTGGAGACCCACCGCCGCTATATCTTTGATGCTATAGTGGCATATCGCCACATGAAGAACCTGGGTGTTGTGGCCGTCTTCAACAAAGACCGCTTTGACTCCTACTCGCATTTTGCACGCATCGGCGACGGTTCCTTGGGAGGAAAGGGTAGGGGACTGGCCTTTCTCGACAATATTATCAAGAAGCACCATGAGCTACATCAGTTTGAGAATGCCCGCGTGATGATACCCAAGTCTGTTGTGATGTGCACAGATATCTTTGATGAATTCATGGAAGACAACAACCTGTGGGAGATAGCCCTCAGCGATGCCTCTGACGAGGAGATACTGCAGCATTTCCTCAAAGGCGAGTTGCCAGACTCTCTGCATGATGACCTTGACACCCTGATAGAGGCAACGCGCAAACCGTTGGCCATCCGTTCCTCTTCGCTGCTTGAGGACAGCCATTACCAGCCGTTTGCAGGAGTTTACTCCACATATATGATACCATACTCCGAAAACCGCGAAAGGATGCTCGGCAACCTCTCAAAGGCCATCAAGAGCGTGTACGCCTCGGTATACTTCCATGCTTCGAAGGCCTACATGACGGCCACTCAGAACGTCATAGACCAGGAGAAGATGGCTGTGATAATCCAGGAGGTGGTGGGACAGAACTACGGTGACTATTATTATCCTAACATCTCAGGTGTGCTACGGTCTCTCAACTACTATCCTGTTGGCGAAGAACGCCCTGAAGAGGGCATCGCCTCCCTTGCTTTGGGTTTGGGAAAATACATCGTTGACGGCGGCCAGACCCTGTGTGTCTCCCCTGCACACCCCAATCAGGTGATGCAGATGTCGGAGGTTGACACAGCCCTAAGACAGACGCAGACCAGCTTCATGGCCATCAAGATGACAGGAGAGGATGATGAGGAATGCGCAAAGGACGGCACGCTGCTCTTCAAGCTCGATGACAGCTTCAATATAGCTCGCCGATTGGTGAGGGATGCTGACGGTGAAGACTCGTTGAGGTATATCGCCTCCACCTTCGACCCCTATGACCAGTTGATACGTCCGGGTGTCTACGAAGGAGGACGCAAGGTGATATCCATGAACGGCGTTCTGGAACAGAATATCTTCCCGTTCCCTGAGCTGATGCGTCTGTCGCTGGAGCTGGGCAGCGAAGAGATGCGCCGCCCTGTAGAGATAGAGATGGCCTGCAACATTCATCCTCCCAAGAATGGCGAGGAGGGCTCGATGTCGTTCTATCTGCTACAGATACGCCCCATCGTCGATACCAAGATGGAACTTAGTGAAGACTTGCTCAGCATAGAGGATGACACATGTCTGCTACGCTCCCACAACTCCCTTGGACACGGGGTGGTAGAAGGTCTGCAGGATGTGGTATATGTAAAGGTGGACGAGGATTATTCTCCGAGCAATAACTCGATGATTCAGGACGAGATAGACAGTATCAACGACACCTTCCTCAATGATGACTCAAAACCTTCCTACATTCTTATCGGCCCTGGGCGCTGGGGTAGCTCTGATGAGTGGCTCGGCATACCGGTGAAATGGCCTAACATCTCCGCCTCGAAGCTTATCGTCGAGGAGATACTGCCCAATCACTATGTGGATCCGTCGCAAGGTACGCACTTCTTCCAGAACCTCACGTCATTGGGCGTGGGCTATTTTACCATTGACATTCATCATGACCGTCAGGGTAATCCTATAACCCCACAATGCCCCGGCTCTGCATCACAGCCAGAACCGGCCTATGGTAACGGAGAGTTGGAGATACTGCGTCGCGATATCCTCGATGCCTTGCCTGCCGTTAAGGAGACAAAGCACGTGCGTCACGTCAGACTGCCCAAGGCCGTAACGCTGAAGATGGACGGACTGAGGCAGGAGGGTGTCGTAGTGTTAGGAGAAGAATAGCGTTACTTCGTCTCAAGCAACACTTTCTTGGGATTGCTGCCTGAGCGGCAGATAAACTTGAATTTTATTCCGGCGTCAAGATATGGTTTCATCGTTGTTGATTCACTAATGGTTTTCATAAGCGATGAGCTGATGACGTCGTAGTTTTCCTTTATCAATTCTTCATTGTCGGCCTTGTCCACGAGCGAACAGTAATAGATATATGTTCGCGTGGCACGGTCGTATTTCACGCTATCGGTGCGCGAATAGTTAATGACTGGAGTAGGACAGAACTTTCTGTTATACTCCTCAGCATCGCGCTCGGCTTTGTCGTCAAGGCTCTCCTGATGACAGCTCACGACAAACGTGGAAGCCATAAAAAGCGTCAAAAGATGTGCCGTAGAGATGATATGCCTCAATTTTCTCTGCATGATGTAGTAGGTTGAATTTCGGGTTCCTTTGAGATAAATCAACTAAATATCTGCAAAATTAGTACTTTTTCGCCATAAAAACAATAAAAAATGTAAAAAACATATCTTCTCTTTTGGCAGGTTGGTGAAAATACACTATCTTTGTACCTTGAAAGGGTGGGTTTTGAAGTTATCGCCAGCCCATAACAAAAGACTTTGAACATATATAATTGATGGACCACATAAGAAATTTCTGCATCATAGCCCATATAGACCACGGCAAGAGTACTTTGGCTGACCGTCTGCTGGAGTACACTAAGACAATAGAGGTGACGCAAGGCCAGATGCTTGACGATATGGACCTTGAGCAGGAACGCGGCATCACCATTAAGAGCCACGCCATACAGATGGAATATGAAGGCTATAGGCTGAATCTTATCGATACTCCCGGGCATGTGGATTTCTCCTACGAGGTGAACCGCAGTATAGCCGCTTGCGAGGGAGCGCTGCTTGTGGTTGATGCTACACAGGGTATACAGGCACAGACAATCTCCAACCTCTATATGGCCATAGACCACGACCTTGAGATTATCCCTGTCATCAACAAGATTGACATGCCTGCTGCAATGCCCGATGAGGTAGAGGATGAGATAGTCGACCTTCTCGGTTGTGACCGTAAGGACATCATTCGCGCTTCAGGCAAGACAGGAGAGGGTGTGGAGGAAATACTGCACGCTGTCGTGGAGCGTGTTCCGGCACCCAAGGGCAATCCTGATGCCCCTCTTCAGGCGCTCATCTTCGACTCTGTATTCAACAGCTTCCGCGGCATCATCGCATATTTCAAGATAGAAAACGGCTCCATCCGCAAGGGCGACAAGGTGAAATTCTTCAATACAGGCATGGAGTATGATGCTGACGAGGTAGGCATCCTCAAGATGGATATGGTGCCGCGCCAGGAGATGACCACCGGAGAGGTGGGCTATATCATCTCAGGCATCAAGAACGCCAAGGAGGTGAAGGTTGGCGATACCATCACGCATGTAGCCAATCCCTGCAAGGAGGCCATAGCAGGCTTCCAGGAGGTGAAGCCGATGGTCTTCGCCGGTGTCTATCCCATAGACCCTACCGACTATGAGAACCTGCGTGCCTCGCTGGAAAAGCTCCAGCTGAATGATGCCTCCCTGACATTCCAGCCTGAGAGCTCCGTAGCTCTGGGTTTCGGATTCCGCTGCGGCTTCCTGGGACTGCTCCACATGGAGATAATACAGGAGCGCCTTGACCGCGAGTTCAATATGGATGTCATCACTACCGTGCCCAACGTGTCATATATGGTATACGACAAACAGGGCGGAGAGAAAGAGGTGCACAATCCCTCGGGTCTGCCCGATATTGCGCTCATCGACCATATTGAAGAGCCTTACATCAAGGCCACCATCATTACCGACGCCAACTATATCGGTTCAATCATGAAGCTGTGTCTTGACAAGCGTGGAGAGCTGATAAAGCAGGAGTACGTCTCGGGCAACAGAGTAGAGCTATACTTCTATATCCCATTGGGCGAGATAGTGATAGACTTCTATGACAAGCTCAAGTCAATCTCCAAGGGCTATGCGTCGTTTGACTACCACATAGACTCCTTCCGTCCCTCAAAGCTGGCGAAGCTCGACATACTGCTCAACGGCGAGCCCGTCGATGCCCTCTCTACGCTGACCCATAGTGACAATGCCGTAACCTTCGGACGCAGGATGTGCGAGAAGCTGAAAGACCTCATTCCGCGCCAGCAGTTCGATATTGCCATACAGGCCGCCATCGGTGCCAAGATCATAGCGCGTGAGACCATCAAGTGTGTGCGCAAGGATGTGACGGCAAAGTGTTACGGCGGCGACGTGAGCCGTAAGCGCAAGCTGCTTGAGAAACAGAAGAAGGGCAAGAAACGCATGAAGCAGATAGGAAACGTGGAGGTGCCGCAGAAAGCCTTCCTCGCTGTGCTGAAGCTGGATTAACGCCTCTCATCCCTTCAGCCCCCTCAACATTATTCACCACCTTAAAAAAACAATAACATATGAAACTAAAGGATCCAACCATCCCTAAGAGAGAGATAGCCCGCGAGCTTGCGCGCCGTTTCTCGACAATGAGTCATGAGGAACTGGATGTACTGGACAGCATCCTTGTACCAATGAAATTCAAGAAAGGAGAGAAGATACTTGCAGAGGGAAATGTATGCGAGTACATCTACTACCTGTATGAAGGGCTCATCCGCCAGTATTACTACAAGAACGGAAAGGAAATGACAAGCCATCTTGGTGTTGACGGCAATGTCTTCATGGGTGTGGAGAGCCTCTTCCGCGAGACTCCCAGCATGGAGACCATCGAAGCTCTGGAGCCTTGCTACGTCTATGCCCTTCCCAAGCGTCACCTTGAAATAGTTGCGCTCCACAATCAGAACATCCAGATTCTCTACCGCAAGATTCTGGAGGAGGCGCTGATAGAGTCGCAGCGTCATGCCGACCTGGTGCGCTTCGAGACGGCACAGGACCGCTACCGCCGTATATGCAAGCAGATGCCGAAGATAGTGCTGCGTGCACCATTGGTATTCATAGCAAGCTATCTGCAGATGACGCCAGAGACGCTGAGCCGCGTAAGGTCCTCCACATTAATAGACTAAGACGAAACGCTGATGAGAACCGTTATAGCACTATTCCTGGCCGCATGGAGCCTTGTCGCCTCTGCGCAAAAGCCGTATTACACCCGCGAGTATAGCGACAAGAAACTCATCAAGGAGGCCAGGGCCTGGCTGAAAAAGGGTGAGTGGCGTCAGGGCTTTCAGGCTGCTTCGCCGCATGAGTCAGTCAACGTGGTTGACTTCTACCTGCAGTACAAGAAGAACCCGGAGCAATGGACGAAGCTCTTCCAGTATCTTGCCAAGACCGACCTTGCCGCCCTTCCCAAGGGAAAGCACCCCATTGAGGGCAGTGACCTCACCATCAGCGTTGAGGACAGTCAGAACGGTCCCTTAGAGAAGCGAAACAGCGAGAGCCACTATTTCAATATCGACTTTCAATATTGCATAAAGGGCACAGAGCGCTTTGGCATCATAGACCACGTCACCTCCGCGCCAAAGGACAAGTATAAGAAGGACGTGATTCACTACAACTACGACAAAAGCCGTGCATTGTTCTATGACTCCACGCCCGACAAGTTCTTTATCTTTTTCCCAGGCGACTGGCATATAGCCAAGATTAATAACGATACCGATGACCAGAACATACGCGTGTGCGTAATAAAAGTAAGGTGGGAGGAGTAAAGTTTAGAGTTTAGAGTTTAAAGTTTAGAGTTTAGAGTTTAGAGACTGACATCTAAAGTCTAACGTCCAAAGTCTAAAGTTATAAAGTACATTCAAGATATACTCAACATGAAAGAAAACAAGAAGATAACACTTCGCACCCTTACCAAGGGTAATGTATGGGACTTGCAGGAGAACGACATCTTCTCTTTATGGGCCAAGCCTGAGAAGGAAGATGATATTAGCGAGCGCGGCAGCCATTATATGGACATCGTTCGCACTGCTTTCGATGTAGAAGAAATAAAGGTTCCCAAGCGCGAGGTGATTGCGAAGTATGAGGAAAGGGGTATGAAGGTAGGCGTGCTGTATCTTCGTGGCGAACCCGTGAGGAAGGAGCGCAATGCCGACAAGGACAAGCCCAAGCGGGGACGTGCGAAGGAGATGCGTGATAGCGCCGAGATAGAGCTTGACATCATGCAGACGCAGAAGGCGCAGAAGCCCAAAGAGCCCATCTATGCCATCCGTAAGCGTCCCATCACGAAGGTGACGGACCTCTCCTATGAGAACATCCAACATATCTCTGCCGCTAAGTTACTCGACATCATCGACCGCAACTTCGGAGGCGGCTGGGACAGCCTTAACCAGGGTGTGAAGGACATCATCCTTTCTGCCTTCGACATCTCTACCACCACAACGCCCAAGGAGCGTCTCCATAAGCCTGGCGGACTCTATGAGATAAAGGTGGAGGACGGATATGAGGTGCTCGAAATAGAAAAGGGCAGCTGGACGGAGGCCATCTTTGCCAAGGTGAAGCCAAAGGCCATCAAGCTGAAGATGTCGTTCGACGCTGAGAGCAAGAACAAGGACGGCTATGATGGCGATGACAGCGACGAGGATGTAGAGGTACGCGACGACTACTACAAGCAGGATGAGGACGACGATGATATCGACGACGATTCCCTGACCGAAGAGAGCTACCGCACCACCGTTGAGGAAGACCCTGACGACCTTTCCCTGGACGATGCCGACGAAATCTCAGATGACGACTATTAAGGAGGGAATTAACAGTACCCACCTTAAGATAGCATAACGAATGATAATTGGCATCTTATAGTTGCGATATTTGAATTATACAACCTGTTTTTTGATAAATAAAGTAAAGAGGACTGAAAAAGTCCTCTTTTTTTTTCCTTCAACAGTAAGAAAGATTTAACTTTGCAGGCAAATAAACAAAACACGAATCAATGAAGAAGTCAACAATCTGGATTATCGCCATCATCATGGGAGTCTCGTTCATGGGACTTCTGGCCTTGCAGATATCCTACATGGAAGATATGGCCAAGATGAAGCGCGAGCAGTTTGACGAGTCAGTCACGAGGGCTCTCTATCAGGCTTCGCACAATCTGGAGGTAAACGAGACGCTGCGGTTCCTTGAGAAAGACATCGACAACACCGAGCGCAAAGCCATACAGAACGACTCCGTAGAAGGCCAGATTGGCGGTCCCATACAATACTCCCACCAGTATTCTGTCAGCGGCGACGACGGTACCATCTATTCCTCGTTCGAACTCCAGACCATAGCGATGAGCCCGCAGAAGATGCCGAAGGGCCTGGGCATCAAGACCGACAAGAACGCCATCTCGGCAGCCCAGAAGTCGTTCCAGGAGATAATCCGCAACAGATACATCTACCAGAAGTCCCTGCTCGACGAAGTGGTCTACGGCATACTCTATACCGCCAGCGACAAACCCCTCAAGGAGCGCATCAACTTCAAGCAGCTTGATCAGGACATCAGGGTGGAACTGCTCAACAACGGCATCGACATCCCTTACCACTTCACCGTCACCTCTTACGACGGGAAAGAGGTATATCGCTGTCCTGACTACTCTGAAAAGGGCAATGAGCTGACGTATTCGCAGATGCTCTTCCGCAACGACCCGCAGTCAAAGAGCGGAATGCTCAACGTGCATTTCCCCGACATCAACAGCTACATCTTCTCCAGCATACGCTTCATGATACCCTCGCTGGTGTTCACCGTAGTGCTGCTCATCACGTTCATCTTTACCATCGTCATCATCTTCAGGCAGAAAAGGTTCTCTGAGATGCGCAACGACTTCATCAACAATATGACGCATGAGCTGAAGACGCCTATCTCCAGCATCTCGCTGGCCTCGCAGATGCTCAACGACAAGTCGGTAAACAAGAGCGAGAACATGGTCAACCACCTTGGCGGAGTCATCAACGACGAGACGAAGCGCCTCAGGTTCCTTGTGGAGAAAGTGCTGCAGATGTCTATGTTTGACCGCACGAAGAACATCTTCAAGATGAAGGACCTGGACCTCAACGAACTCGTCGACTCCATCTCCAACTCCTTCTCGCTGCGAGTGGAACACACGGGGGGCAAGATATACACCGAGATAGAGGCTGTCGACTCTGCCATCTGCGTTGACGAGACGCATTTCAGTAATGTCATCTTCAATCTCATGGACAATGCGGTGAAGTATCGTCAGCCCGACAAGCCGCTCAACATCTATCTCCGCACGTGGAATCCCGAGCCCGGCAAGGTCTCCGTCTCAATACGCGATACGGGCATAGGCATCAAGAAGGAGAACCTCAGGAAAATCTTTGAGCGCTTCTATCGCGTGCATACCGGCAACCGCCACGATGTCAAGGGCTTCGGCCTCGGACTGGCTTACGTCAAGAAGGTTATCGACCTGCATAAGGGCACCATCCACGTTGACTCCGTCTATGGCAAGGGCACCACCTTCACCATAACAATAGAAACACCCGAAAATTCATAATTATTCATCCCGTGGGACATAACAACCCCACCTTAACAACCCTATAACAAATATGAAGAACTTAGAAGAAAACCTCAAGATCCTCCTTTGCGAGGACGATGAAAACCTCGGTATGCTGCTCAGGGAATATCTCCAGGCAAAAGGTTTCGAAACAGATCTCTGTCCTGACGGCGAGGCCGGCTATCGCGCCTTCCTCAAGACACAGTATGATATATGTGTGCTCGATGTGATGATGCCAAAGAAAGACGGCTTCCAGCTTGCTACGGAGATACGTCAGGCCAATGCCGACGTGCCCATCATCTTCCTCACGGCACGCCAGCTGAAGGAAGACATCCTGGAGGGCTTCAAGATTGGTGCCGACGACTATATCACCAAGCCGTTCTCCATGGAAGAGCTCGTATTCCGTATTGAGGCCATCCTGCGCCGCGTTCACGGCAAGAAGACAAAGGAGAGCACACAGTACCACATCGGACAGTTCCTCTTCGACACGCAGAAGCAGCTCCTTACCTTCGGCGACAGGCAGACAAAGCTCACCACCAAGGAGAACGAGCTCCTCTCGCTCCTCTGCAGCCATTCCAACGAGATACTGCAGCGTGACTTCGCCCTGAAGACGATATGGATTGACGACAACTACTTCAACGCCCGCTCAATGGACGTTTATATCACCAAGCTGCGCAAGCACCTCAAGGACGATCCTAACATCGAGATTATCAACATCCACGGCAAGGGCTACAAGCTCATCGTGCCGGAGGATGACGAAATAATCACGTCAGAAGACCCGGAAGAGGCATAAGGTCAGCTATGCTATCAATGATCTTTGCAGCAGGCAAGGGTACTCGTCTCAAGCCTCTCACCGACATCCTTCCCAAGGCGCTGGTGCCTGTGGCCGACAGGCCGCTCCTTCAGCACGTACTGGACAGGATGTCGGAGGCCGGAGCCGACAGGGTAGTGGTCAATGTGCACCACCATGCGCGGCAGATAGTCAACTTCCTTCAGCTGGCACAGCCCGCCTATCCCTTCCCCATCAGCATCAGCGATGAGAGCAGCCTGCTTCTCGAAACAGGCGGAGCCATAAAGAAGGCACGTCCGCTCTTCGCAGGACAGGACGGCAGCATAGAGCCCGTGCTCATACATAACTGCGACATCCTCAGCAACGTCAGCCTGAAAGACTTCTATCGCCAGGCCTGCCTCGCGGGCGATGCGGCGCTGCTCGTAAGCAGGCGAAAGACCAGCCGCTACCTCGTCTTCTCCGACGACATGCGGCTCCTCGGATGGACCAACATCGACACGGGCGAGGTGAAGAGCCCGCATGCAGGTCTCAAGGAGCTCATAGAGCAGGGCAGGGTACAGCTGCTGGCCTTCTCGGGCATACATGTCATAGGCCCCGCGCTGCTCGCCAGGATGGACGGTGAGCCCGATGTGTTCCCCATCATCGACTTCTACCTGCGCCATTGCGCCACAGCCAGCATACAGGGCATCACCCTGCCCGGCATGAGGCTACTCGACGTAGGCAAACTAAACACCCTCGCAGAAGCAGAACAGTTTCTGGAAGAAATTTGAATAATATATGCAAAAAATAATCATCCTCGATTTTGGCTCGCAGACCACGCAGCTCATAGGGCGCCGCGTGCGAGAACTCAACACGTTCTGCGAAATAATGCCATACAACAAATTCCCTGCCGATGACCCCGATGTCATTGGCGTCATACTATCAGGCTCCCCCTATTCCGTTTACGAGGAGCGTGCCTTCCGTCTTGACTTCGAGAAGATACGCGGGCGTTACCCCATCCTCGGCATCTGCTATGGAGCGCAGCTCATGGCCTACACCTTCGGGGGCAACGTAGAGCCGGAGGGCACACGCGAATACGGGCGTGCCAATCTACAGTACATGGAAGAGGGCAACCCGCTCCTCAAGGATTTCTCGCCCAATTCACAGGTGTGGATGTCACACGGCGACACCATCACGCGTCTCCCCGAAGGCTTCCGCTGCATCGCCTCCACCTCAACGGTGAAGTATGCGGCCTATGCTGCCAACGACGAGAAGATATGGGGCGTACAGTATCATCCTGAGGTGTTCCACAGCATCGACGGCACAAAGCTCCTCAAGAACTTCGTCGTGGACATCTGCGGAGGCAGGCAGGACTGGTCGCCTAACAGCTTCGTCGAGCAGACCGTAGGCGAGCTGCGCGAGCAGGTGGGCAGCGACAAGGTAATCCTCGGACTCTCTGGAGGCGTAGACAGCAGCGTGGCTGCCATGCTCCTACATAAGGCCATAGGCAAGAACCTCACCTGCATCTTCGTCAATAACGGACTCCTTCGCAAGAATGAGTTCACCGACGTGATGCGCGACTACGAATGCCTCGGACTGAACGTCGTGGGCGTCGATGCCTCAGAGAAATTCTATTCCGAGCTCGCCGGCGTTACAGAGCCCGAAGAGAAACGTAAGATTATCGGTGCAGGCTTCATAGAGGTCTTCGAGGCCGAAGCCCGTAAGATAGAAGGCGCGAAATGGCTTGCACAGGGCACCATCTACCCTGACCGCATAGAATCGCTCAACATCACCGGCAAGGTCATCAAGAGCCACCACAACGTCGGCGGCCTGCCCGAGAAGATGGGCCTCAAGCTTTGCGAACCCCTCAAATGGCTCTTCAAGGACGAGGTGCGTCGCGTGGGACGTTCTATGGGCATGCCCGAACATCTCATCACGCGTCATCCCTTCCCGGGGCCGGGACTGGCGGTACGCATCCTGGGCGACATCACGCCCGAGAAGGTGCGCGTACTGCAGGAAGCCGACCATATCTACATCCAGGCCCTGCGCGACTATAAGGTGCGCCTCTCTGGCGAGGAAGCACGACGCGTGCTCGCTGCCGGTGTCCCTGCCGATATGAAGGACGGAGAGATAGAGGTATCGCTCTACGACCAGATATGGCAGGCTGGAGCCGTACTCATCTCAACCGTCAGGTCCGTTGGCGTCATGGGCGACGAACGCACATACGAGAATCCCGTAGCCCTGCGTGCCGTAACCTCAAGCGATGCCATGACAGCCGACTGGGCACACCTGCCCTACGACCTCCTGGCCGACGTCTCTAACCGCATCATCCGTGAGGTAAAAGGAGTAAACCGCGTATGCTACGACATCTCCTCAAAGCCACCAGCCACCATAGAGTGGGAATAGAAATTGACATAGTAGACAGGTGCGTGGGTGTCCCGTCCGCGACAAACCAGGTACGTGGGCGTCCCGCCCGCGACACAAAAACACATACATTAACGTAA
>LXOW01277252.1_pt1 | contig 68243 bp, 52 predicted proteins | sample 1368591 | NCBI WGS metagenome assembly LXOW01 (sample SAMN04884650, study PRJNA319009) | bovine gut metagenome | isolation source: Cow rumen | host: Bos taurus | place: Italy: Legnaro (PD) | collected 2014-07-09
TCACCGCTGCCGATGAGCTCCGTGGCACCCGTATTTTCGGCCCCGTGGGTCGCGAGCTGCGCGAGAAACAGTTTATGAAGATTGTCTCTCTCGCTCCCGAAGTATTGTAAACAAAAAAAGAAAAGAGAACAATGAAATTGCACGTTAAGAAAGGGGATATGGTTCAGGTTATCGCCGGCGACGACAAAGGCAAGATCGCCAAGGTCCTGAAAGTCTATCCCGAAAAGAATCGCGCCATCGTCGAGGGTGTCAACGTGAATAAGAAGCACACCAAGCCCAATGCCAAGAACACCCAGGGCGGCATCGTGGAGCAGGAAGCCCCGATTCATATCTCGAATCTTATGGTTGTGGTGGGCAAGACCCCGACCAAGATTGGCCGCCGCGTTGACGAAAAGACCGGTAAAATTGTCCGTTATTCTAAAAAAACAGGGGAGGAGATTAAGTAATGGCATACATTCCGACATTAAAAACCAAGTATAAAGAGGAGATTCTGCCCGCTCTGATGAAAGAGTACGGCTACAAGACCGTTATGCAGGCTCCCCGTCTGAAGAAGATCACCCTCAACCAGGGTCTCGGCAAGGCCGCTATCGCCGACAAGAAAGTCATTGACAAGGGCATCGAGGAGATGACCGCCATCACTGGCCAGAAGGCTGTGGCTACCAAGTCGCGCAAAGATATCTCGAACTTCAAACTGCGTCGCGGTATGCCCATCGGCGTCCGTGTGACCCTCCGTGGCGAGCGCATGTATGAGTTCCTGGAGCGTCTCGTGACTGCCTCTATCCCCCGTATCCGCGACTTCCGCGGTATCAACGACAAGGGCTTCGACGGTATGGGCAACTATACCTTCGGTATCGCCGAGCAGATTATCTTCCCTGAAATCGACATCGACAAGATCGACCGCATCCAGGGTATGGACATCACCTTCGTCACCTCGGCCAAGACCGACAAGGAGGCTATGTCGCTGCTCAAAGAGTTCGGTTTACCGTTCAAGAATCAGCAAAAATAAGAATAATGGCTAAAGAATCAATCAAAGCAAGAGAGCGCAAAAGAGCTAAAATGGTTGCCAAGTACGCTGCCAAGCGCGCTGCCCTGAAAGAAATCGTCCGTACCGGCGAACCCGAGGATGTGGAGAAGGCCGTCATCGCCCTTCAGAAACTCCCGAAGAACGCCTGCCCGATTCGTCAGCACAATCGCTGCCAGCTCACCGGCCGCCCCAAGGGTTATATGCGCCAGTTCGGCATCTCGCGTATCAACTTCCGCGAGATGGCCGTCTCCGGTCTTATCCCCGGCGTAAAGAAAGCCAGTTGGTAAACAACAAGAATCAAGAATAATAATTTATTGGTAGCTTTGCAAGTTGGCATAACACCAATACTACAAAACTTAAAATCAAAAATTAAAAATGGTAACAGATCCTATTGCAGATTATTTGACCCGCATGCGCAACGCCATTGCCGCTAAACATCGCGTGGTTGAAATCCCCGGCTCCAAGCTCAAGAGAGAGATGACCAAGATTCTCTTTGAGAAGGGCTACATCCTGAACTACAAGTTCGAAAACGAGGGTGCCCACAACCAGAGCATCAAAATCGCTCTGAAGTATCACCCTGTGACCAAACAGTCGGCCATCGCCGAACTGAAGCGTGTCTCCACCCCCGGTCTGCGTAAGTATGTCTCCGTCGACGAGATGCCCCGCGTGCTCAACGGCCTCGGTATCGCCATCGTGTCGACCTCCAAAGGCCTGATGACCGACAAGGAAGCCCGCACCCTCAATGTGGGTGGTGAAGTTTTATGTTACATCAGCTAATCAAAGAGAGGAGGAAATAGAATATGTCAAGAATAGGTAAAATGCCCATCCACCTTCCCAAAGGTGTGGAAGTGAAGATTTCTGATGACAACGTGCTGACCGTCAAAGGTCCTCTCGGAGAACTCAGCCAGAAAGTGAACCCCATGATTGAGATGAAAGTCGAAGACGGCGTGCTCCACTTCAACCGTCCCAACGACGAGCGTGAGACCAAAGCCCAGCACGGCCTCTATCGCGCCCTGGCCGCCAATATGGTCAAGGGTGTCAGCGAAGGCTTCAAGACTGTTCAGGAAGTTATCGGCGTCGGTTACAAGGTTCAGGCCACCGGTAATGTGATGGAGATGGATCTCGGTTACTCGCACAAGATTTTCTTCGAGCTTGCTCCCGAAATCAAAGTCGAGACCGTCACCGAGAAAGGTAAGAACCCCATCATCACCATGACCAGCTGCGACAAGCAGATCCTGGGTCAGGCAGCCGCCAAGATTCGTTCGCTCCGCAAGCCCGAGCCTTACAAGGGTAAGGGTATCCGCTTCCAGGGCGAGGAAATCCGTAAGAAAGCCGGTAAAGCTGCAGCTAAATAAATAAGAAGGTAACGAGAATTACCAATAGCCAAAAGAAAAGTTATTATGGCAACGAAAAAAGATATAAGAAGAACAAAAATCAAATTCCGCATTCGTCACAAAGTCAGCGGTACCGCTGAGATGCCCCGCCTGTCGGTGTTCAGAAGCAATAAGGAAATATACGCCCAGGTGATTGACGATGTAAAAGGTGTGACACTGACCGCAGCCTCCTCGCTTGAGAAAGGCTTTGAAAAGAGTGGCACAAAGAGCGAAGTGGCCGCCAAGGTCGGCAAGGCTGTTGCCGAGCGCGCCATTGCCGCTGGTATCAATACCGTTGTTTTTGACCGTAATGGTTACCTCTATCATGGCCGTGTGAAGAGCTTGGCTGATGGTGCCAGAGAAGGTGGTTTAAAATTCTAATAAAGTCATGGCAGAAGTAAACGTAAACAGAGTTAAATCGAGCGAGATCGAGTTCAAAGATCGTCTCGTCGCTATCAATCGCGTCACCAAGGTTACCAAAGGTGGTAGAACTTTCACCTTTGCTGCCATTGTCGTTATTGGAAATGAAAACGGTGTTGTAGGTTACGGCCTCGGTAAAGCCAAGGAGGTCCAGGCCGCCGTCCAGAAAGGTGTCGACGACGCCAAGAAGAACCTTATCCGCGTTCCCGTGCTGAAGGGTACTATCCCCCACGAGCAGATGGGTAAGTACAGCGGTGCCAAAGTCTTCCTGAAACCTGCTGCCCCCGGTACCGGTGTTATCGCCGGCGGTGCTATGCGCGCCGTGCTGGAGAGCGTGGGTGTGAAGGATGTGCTTGCCAAGTGCAAAGGCTCCTCGAACCCCCATAGCGTGGTGAAGGCTACCATCAATGCCCTTCTTCAGATGAAGGACCCCTATATGGTTGCCCAGCTTCGCGGTGTTTCCCTTGACAAAGTGTTTAACGGTTAAAAATAGGAGGTCAATATTATGGCAGAGAAACTTAGAATCAAACAGGTGAGAAGCATCATTGGCCGTCCCGCCCGTCAAAAACGCACGATGGAAGCTCTCGGTCTGCGCCGTATCAACCACACCCGCGAGGTTGTGGCTACCCCTCAGATCCTGGGTATGATTGAGGCCGTCAAACACCTCATCACCGTCGAAGAAATTTAATCACGTAAAGTAAGAAAGGAAACAGATAATGAACTTAAGTAATCTCAAACCCGCTGAAGGTTCTATCAAGCACTCCAAACGTATCGGTCGCGGCGCCGGCTCCGGCAAGGGCGGTACAGCCACGCGTGGTAACAAGGGTGCAAAGGCTCGCTCGGGCTACCATCAGAAGGTGGGCTTCGAGGGTGGTCAGATGCCCCTCTATCGCCGTGTTCCCAAATTTGGCTTCAAGAACATCAACCGTATTGAATACGTCGGTATCAATATCGATACCCTCAACACACTTGCTGAGACCAAGAATATCACCGATTTCAACATCGACGTGCTGAAGGAGAACGGCCTTATCTCCGGTAAGGATCGCATCAAGATTCTCGGTCGTGGCGAACTCGCCAAGGCTGTCAACGTCACCGCCCACGCTTTCTCGGCTACTGCCAAGAAGGCTATCGAGGACAAAGGCGGCGTGGCTACTGTTATTGAATAATAGAAACTTGTTACAATGAAGCGATTTATACAGACACTTAAAAACATCTGGTCGATTGAAGACCTGCGGAAGCGTATCCTCTATACCCTCGGGTTGGTGCTTATCTACCGCATCGGTTCTTATGTCGTGCTTCCGGGTGTTGACCCCTCTCAGTTGCAGGGATTGCAAAAGCAGGGCTCCGAGGGCCTGATGGGACTCCTCAACATGTTCTCGGGTGGAGCTTTCTCCAATGCCTCTATTTTTGCTCTGGGTATCATGCCCTACATCACAGCCTCGATTGTGATTCAGCTGTTGGTGATGGTGGTGCCTTACTTCCAGAAAATGCAGCGTGATGGTGAAAGTGGCCGTAGAAAGATGAATCAAATCACTCGTTGGCTCACTGTGATAGTGACGGCTATGCAGGCTCCTGCCTACATCACCAACATGATGTATCAGCTGGGTGCCTCCTCCACCGCCATCTATCCCTTCGATGGTAGTGCTCCTTCGCCCTTCTTCTGGGCTAGCAGCATCATCATCCTTATCAGTGGTACCCTCTTCGTGATGTGGCTCGGCGAGCGTATCACCGACAAGGGCGTTGGCAACGGTATTTCGCTTCTGATTATGATTGGTATTATCGCCCGTCTGCCTTTTGCTCTCTCGGCCGAGTTCGCCTCGCGTCTCTCCGAAGGTGGCGGATTGGTGATGTTCCTCTTTGAACTTGTGGTTCTGCTGGCTGTCATTATGCTCGTCATTCTGCTTGTTCAGGGTACCCGCCGTATCCCCGTGCAGTATGCCAAGCGTATTGTCGGCAACAAGCAGTATGGTGGTGTCCGTCAGTACATCCCCATCAAGGTCAATGCCGCAGGTGTGATGCCTATCATTTTTGCTCAGGCCATCATGTTCCTGCCCATCACCTTCATGGGATTCTCGGGCAACAGCAACTCCAAGTTTGCTATGGCTTTCGCCGATTATAACAGTTTCTGGTACAATGTGGTGTTCTTCATCCTGGTGGTGGTGTTCACCTACTTCTATACAGCTATTGCCATCAATCCCAACCAGATGGCCGACGACATGAAGAAGAATGGTGGCTTTATCCCCGGTGTGAAGCCTGGCAAGAAGACTGCTGAGTACCTTGAAGGTATCCTCTCCAAGATTACCCTTCCGGGTTCTATCTTCCTTGCCATTGTGGCTATCTTGCCCGCCATCGTGCGTCTCTTCGGTGTCAACACCCAGTTCGCTCAGTTCTATGGCGGTACCTCGTTGCTCATCTTGGTCGGTGTTATCCTCGACACCCTCCAGCAGATTGAGAGCCACCTGCTGATGCGTCATTACGACGGTCTCACCAAGACCGGTCGTATCAAGGGTCGCACTTCCATGTCTATTCAAGCCTAAAAGAAAGACGGAAAGTAGAGAATGATATTGCTCAAGACAAAAGAAGAAATAGAGCTCATACGTGATGCCGGCCTCCTCCTCGGGAAAACTCTCGGGGAGGTGGGTCGTCACATCCGTCCGGGGGTCACCACAGCATTTCTGGACCAGCTCGGTGAGCAATTCATTCGCGATAACGGAGCCATACCTTTGTGCAAAGGATTCGAAGGTTTCCCTGCTGCATTCTGCATCTCTATCAATGATGTCGTGGTTCACGGTATCCCTGGTGATACTTTTGTTAAAGAGGGTGACAATGTAACTCTCGACTGCGTTATCAATCTTAACGGCTACGTTGCCGACTCGGCCTATACCTTTGCCGTTGGTGAGATTAGCCCCGAGATGCAGCGTCTGATGAAGGTCACCAAGGAGGCACTCTATATCGGACTTGATAAATGCAAGGCGGGTAATCGCGTGGGAGATATCAGTAGCGCTGTGCAGATGCACTGCGAGAAGAATGGCTACAACGTGGTCCGCGAACTCTGCGGCCATGGGGTAGGCTTCGAGATGCATGAATCGCCCAACGTACCCAACTATGGAGTACGTGGTACCGGTCCGCTGCTCAAAGAAGGTATGGTTATCGCTGTTGAACCTATGGTGTGCATGGGCTCCAAGAATGTGAAATTCTCGCGCGAAGACGGTTGGACCTGTCGCACCCGCGATGGCAAACCCGCTGCCCATTATGAGCACACCGTGGCCATCACTGCCGAAGGACCCGATATCCTCACTACTTTCGACTTTATCGAAAACAACAAATAGTAACCACAAAACGGTAAGTATAACGAATGGCAAAACAGGCATCCATACAACTTGACGGAACGGTCACCGAGTCGCTCGGCAACGCCATGTTCCGTGTAGAATTGGAAAACGGACATCAGATTCTTGCACACATATCGGGCAAGATGCGTATGCATTATATCAAAATATTGCCCGGTGACAAGGTGCAGATAGAAATGTCGCCTTATGACCTCACCAAAGGCCGCATCACTTACCGTCACAAATAGGCCTGATAAGAAGAATAGTAACAACAAGATTAATAATTACACAAAATGAAAGTAAGAGTTTCTGTCAAGAAAAGATCACCCGAATGCAAAGTGGTGCGTCGCCACGGGGTGGTTTATGTAATCAACAAGAAGAATCCTAAATTCAAACAAAGACAAGGATAATTAAAAAAACAATAAAAAGAATTTATGGCACGTATTGCAGGTATTGACTTACCCAAGAACAAAAGAGGAGAGATAGGACTGACCTATATCTTCGGAATCGGACGTAGCACTGCCAAAGAGATTCTGGCCAAGGCTGGCATCGACGAGGGCAAAAAAGTGCAGGATTGGACCGATGATGAGCAGAACACCCTCCGTAACATCATCAACGATGAGTACAAAGTGGAAGGCGCCCTCCGCTCCGAGGTTCAGATGAACATCAAGCGACTGATGGATATCGGCTGCTACCGCGGCATCCGTCATCGTCTCGGTCTCCCCCTCCGTGGACAGAGCACTAAGAACAACGCCCGTACTCGTAAGGGTAAGAAGAAAACTATCGCTAACAAGAAGAAAGCTACCAAGTAAGAAGTAAGGTTGTAGCGCCCCAGCCGCGGATTAGATAGCAGACCTCAGGAGCGGTTGGCAAACAAAGTAAGAAACAGAGTAAATCAAGCAAAACAACAATGGCAAAAACTTCCAAACCGACTAAAAAGAGAGTCGTAAAAGTTGAACCTCAAGGAAGAGCATGCATCTTTGCATCCTTCAACAACGTCATCATCTCGTTGACGAACAACGCCGGTCAAGTGATTTCTTGGTCGTCTGCCGGAAAAATGGGCTTCCGCGGATCGAAGAAAAACACTCCGTATGCCGCTCAGATGGCTGCGGAAGATTGCGGCAAAGTTGCTTATGATTTGGGCCTAAGAAAAGTCAAGGTCTTTGTCAAAGGACCTGGTCAAGGACGTGAATCTGCAATCCGCGCAATCAACACCTGTGGCATCGAGGTGACCGAAATCACCGACATTACTCCGCTGCCCCACAATGGTTGCCGTCCTCCCAAGCGTCGTCGCGTGTAATTATTAATCAACCTTTTAGAAAAGAAAGAAAATGGCAAGATACACAGGTCCGAAGACCAAAATTGCAAGAAAGTTCCACGAGCCTATCTACGGCCCGGACAAAAGTTACGAGAAGAAACCCTACGCTCCTGGTATGCACGGTCAGAACCGTCGCCGCAGCAAGACCTCCGAGTATGGTATCCAGCTCAACGAGAAACAGAAAGCCAAATATACCTATGGCATTCTCGAGCGTCAGTTCCGTAAACTCTATGCCGAAGCTTCCCGTCGTGGTGGCGTTACCGGTGAAGAGTTGATGAAACTCATCGAGGCCCGTCTCGATAACGTGGTTTATCGTCTTGGCATCGCCCGCAGCCGTGCCCAGGCCCGCCAGTTGGTTTCCCATCGTCATATCGCTGTCAACGGCGAGGTTGTCAATATCCCCTCCTATAGCCTTCGTGAGGGCGACGTCATCTCCGTTCGTGAGCGCAGCAAATCGCTTGAAGTTATCACCGACGCTCTTGCCTCGCGTGCCAACAATTATCCTTGGCTTGAGTGGGACGGTGCCAGCCTTAGCGGCAAGTTTGTCAACTACCCCCAGCGTAGTGACATCCCCGAGACCATCAACGAGCAGCTCATCGTTGACCTCTACTCGAAGTAAGCAATAGCCTTTAGGGCAACAATACGTCTGGACACGGTGTCCGGACATAAACAAACAAAAGAAAGAAAGGATAACAAATGGCAATATTATCATTCCAGAAACCTGACAAGGTGGTCATGCTGGAGGCTGACGACTTCCGCGGCACGTTCGAATTCCGTCCGCTGGAGCCTGGCTACGGCACTACCATCGGCAACGCTTTGCGTCGCGTCCTTCTCTCTTCGCTCGAAGGCTATGCCATCACTTCGGTACAGATTGATGGTGTCGACCACGAATTCTCCTCGCTCCCTGGAGTGGTCGAGGATATGACCGACATTGTCTTGCGCTTGAAGCAGATTCGTTTCCGTCGTCAGCTCGAAGATACCGACCACGAGAAGCTTTCCTTCACCGTCAAGGGACAGAGTGTGTTGAAGGCTGGAGACCTCAACAGCAATCTTAATGTGTTCCAGGTTCTCAACCCCGAACTCGAGATTTGCCACATGGAGCCCTCTACCGAATTGCACATCACTCTCAGTATTGACAAAGGTCGCGGTTATGTGCCCGCTGACGAGAACAAGCGCGCCACCGATCCTATCGGTGTTATCGCTATCGACTCCATTCATACCCCCATCAAAAAGGTTATGTATGCCGTCGACGACTATCGCGTCGAACAGCGCACCGACTACGAGAAACTTACCTTCGATATTGAGACTGATGGTTCTATCCACCCCAAGGAAGCCCTCAAAGAGGCTGCTGCCATCCTCATCCAGCACTTTATGCTCTTCTCCGACGAGCGCATCACGCTCGATGTTGAGACCAAGCCTGTGCAGGAAGAGTTTGACGAGACCACGGCCCATATCCGTCAGCTTCTCAAAACTAAGCTCATCGACCTCGACCTTTCGGTCCGCGCACTCAACTGCCTCAAGGCAGCCGAGGTCGACACGCTGGGCGACCTCGTGGCGTTCAACAAGGCCGACCTGCTGAAGTTCCGCAACTTCGGTAAAAAATCACTCACCGAACTTGAAAACCTGGTTGCCTCCAAGAATCTGGAGTTCGGTATGAATGTATCAAAGTATAAACTCGATAAAGAATAAAATAAGAATATGAGACACGGTTGCAAAGTTAATCATCTGTCAAGAACCCACGCCCATCGCGTCGCTATGCTTTCCAACATGGCCACCTCGCTGATTATGCACAAGCGCATCGAGACCACCGTTGCCAAAGCCAAAGCCCTCAGAGTATATGTCGAGCCGCTTATCAGCCGCTCTAAGGACGACACCACCCACAACCGCCGTATCGTCTTCAGTTACCTCCACAGCAAAGAGGCCGTCAACGAACTCTTCCGCGAAGTGTCGCAGAAGGTCGCTGGTCGTCCCGGTGGCTACACCCGTATCCTGAAGACCGGCATCCGTCACGGTGACAACTCCGAGATGGCTATCATCGAGCTCGTCGACTACAACGAGAACATGCTCAAGGACACCACCAAGAAGGCTGCCAAGAGCACCCGTCGTAGCCGCGCCAAGAAGGCTGAAGCCGCTCCCGTTGAGGCTCCCGCCGCCGAGGCCGAAGCCCCCAAGGCAGAGTAAAGCATCTTGACAACAAACCATGAAGCTCTGTATCGAACGGTACAGGGCTTCTTTTTTGTATACATCCTGTAGACCCCTATGTGTGACGGGTTTGGAAAGTGGGTTTTGCTATGTTGAAAATTCTTTGTATCTTTGCACCCGATAAGAGAAAAATCTATGACAACAACTATCATTATTGCAATTATAGCTCTTGCGGCGGGAGTACTTGCCGGGATGCTTTTTGCCGGACGTAGCAAGAGTGCTCTTGTGGCCGAGAAGCAGAGTCTCGAAGCGAAGCTTGTCGCCGCTAATCAGACCCACGCTACCGAAACAGCGCTGTTAAACAAACAGTTGATGGACTATAAGGCCGAGTCTGATAAGCGGCAGGCTGATTACAAGGAAGAGGTGCTTAACCGCCATAATACTGTGGTGGATGAACTGAAGCAGAACCACCAGCATTTCATCGAAGAGCAGGAACGCCGTCACCGTAGCGACACCGAAGCATTGGAAAAACGCTTTGCTGACACCATCAAATCCCTCCGCGAGCAAGTGGAGAACACCACCAATATCATGCTCAAACAGCGTCAGGAGGAGTTCTCCGACGCCAGCACCAAGAATATCGACAGCATCGTCAAGCCCCTCAAGGAGACCATCGACAAGATGAAGGAAGAGATGGCCAAGAACTCTACCGTACAGACCAACATGAGCGCCGAGATAAAGACTAATATGGAGCACATGATACGCCAAAGTATCGAGGCCCAGAAAAGTGCCGAGGAGCTGACGCGCGCCTTCAAGCATGAAAGCAAGACCCAGGGCGACTGGGGCGAGGTGGTGCTTAGCAACCTCCTTGAGCAACAGGGTTTCACCATTGGCAAGGACTTCGAGGTACAGGTTGTGATGCGCGATGCCGACGGCCAGACAATACGTCCCGAGGAAGGCGAGAACTTGCGGCCTGATGTGCTGCTGCACCTTGACGACAAGCGCGATGTTATCATCGACTCCAAGGTCTCCATGACTGCCTATATCAACTACGCCAACGCCGGCGACGAGCTCGCTAAGCGCCTCTACCTCAAGGAGCACATAGCAAGCCTCAAGAAGCACGTTGATGAGCTCTCGGCCAAGAACTACACGCAGTACCAGACCAATTCGCACCTCGACTTCGTCATCATGTTTGTGCCCCATGTGCCCGCTCTGCGCGACGCCGTCCAGGAGGAGCCCACCCTCTGGCAGGACGCCATGCAGAAGAAAGTTTTTATCGCCGATGAGCAGACCCTCTATGCCGCACTACGCATCATACGCATCACTTGGACGCACATCGATCAGGAGAAGAACCACCAAAAGCTCTACGAGCTGGCGCAAGAGATGCTCGAGCGCACCGGCAACTTCCTGCGCGAATACGACAGCGTGGGCAAGAACCTGCAAGATGCCCTCGATGCCTTCGCGAGCAGCCGCAAGAAACTGCTTCCCACTGGCCGCAGCATTGGCACCACCGCCAGCCAGATTCTCGCTCTAGGCATCGATAATGTGAAAGTCAGCAAGGGCAAAAAAGGTTCCGCCATCATCCCCACCGACTATCTGCTCAAGTCCAGTGATGATGATGGCGGAAACGAGGAACTACCGGAATCAGTCTAACACTGCTGCGCGCTCGGCGTCATCCCAGTAGGTCATGTTGCGGAAGGGGTTAATCTCGTCCTTGTGACGGCTTGCCACCTTCTGTTCCTCGATATATTTCTGTATCTCGGCGTAGCGCTTCTGGTACTGCTGCCAGAGTTCGTCGGTGAGTGTCTCTACACCAGCCAAGCGGCAGAGTACGCCGTAGGCATGTTTTTCGCGTTGGGTGGGGTAATCCTCCCATAGTGTATCAAAACGCGCTCTAATGGTCTTCCAATCGCCTAATACGCCACTCTCCACATCGGCAATTAGTTGTTCCATGTCCTGTTTGGCAATGAGTTGACCACCGATGTTGACCCAATCTTTAGTAAATGAATGATGGGTGATAGGTTGGGGAAGATATTTCATGGCGTAATATACCAGCATATCCTCATAGGCCTTGAGGCCTTCGACGGCTTTGAGCACCACCGTGGGGCGTTTGCTTTTCTCCTGTCCTTGGGCATAGACAGTGTCGGTGGTAGAGGCCGCCATCCAGGCGCGCAACTGCATCATGCCGCGAAAAATCTCCTCGGCAGTGTCAGGCGCCAGATTGTCAAATTCAATATGCTGCGCCTTCACCACGCGTTTGTCGCGTTTAGCGAATTTCTTGCTGTTGCGGTCCATAGCGTACATATTGTACATCCACCAATAGGCAGGCATCACCTCCAGCTGGTCCTTACTCACGTTATTGTTTACCAAGGCGAAGGGCAGTGTGATGTCGAGTTCGGCAGGATAGTCGCCTTTGGCCAGCAGGCAGTAGGAGGCGAAGCGGCTTGAGTGTTTGAACGAGCAGCAGAGGCCTGGCCAGAAGCCACGACCGGCGGCAATCTCATTGTCGGCGGTGCGTGAGTTGTGGTTGCTGCCGATGGTGCCGCCGGCGGCGATGTTGCTCTGGCCCATGATGAGGCCGGCGATGAGGAACGAGTTGTTGTGGTGCTGCTCGTGGGCGGGGAAGATGATGCTGTTGCCCACCTCGCAGCGTGCCAGGGTGGAGTTGTCGCCCACCACGGTGTCGTTGAGGCGGAGGCCGAACTCCAGATGCACATGCTCGCCCAGCAGGAAACGCTCGGCGATAACGCCGTGTTCCACGGTGCATCCGTATCCCACAACGCCGTCGCACAACGCAAGAGCCCCGTCGATGGTAGTCGGGTCATCGCTGCGCGAGAGGATGCTGGTGGTGCGTATACAAGTGGTATTCTTGATGGTACAGCAGTCGCCCACACGGCCACGCTGTCCTTCATTGGTGGTGAGGACATCATGGGTCATCTGTTCCAGACGCTCCATGAGGCGTTTGCGACCACGATAACGGGCCCACAGATAGGCTTCTCCGATAGTCATTCCGGCAAAGGGTAGTATGGCGCGGCCTCCGTTCTCGTTCATCACCTCAAGGACTTTGGGCGTCCCGCCACCCGTCATCTCGCCGATGTTGAAGAGTGTCACATTGTCGCCCAGCGTATAGTCGGCGAGCAGCCGAACATCGCGTATGGCGGCATTGGCGCCGATGGTTACATGGCCCTCGAAGGTGCTGTTTCTTATGGATTCTGCGCAGAACGGCTCGGCCACACACACTGTGGACCAATCCTCTGCATAATTACCCTGACCCTCCATCTGTTCTATTTCAGCCGGAGTAAGATTGCGATATTTTTGTGTCATGAGCCTTTATTTGTACAGGTTGACGTATTCCTCAATACTGCCCTCGATGCGCTGCTTATCCTTGAAGTAGTCGTAGGTGCTCATCTTGAGTTCCACGGCAGCCTCTTCGTCGCATACTACTACTGCGTGGGGGTGCATCTGCAGCATGCTGGAAGTCCACATGTGGTTCACACCAGTCTCAATCATATGATGCAACGCACGAGCCTTCTTGGGACCATTGCAGAGGATAAGTACCTCGCGGGCGTCCATCACGGTACCCACGCCGACGGTGAGGGCCTGTTTCGGCACCTTGCTTTCGTCGTTGTCGAAGAAGCGGCAGTTGGCCTGGATAGTATTGGTGGTGAGGGTTTTGATACGGGTACGGCTGGCCAAAGAGGATCCTGGTTCGTTGAAAGCGATATGGCCGTCAGGACCCACGCCGCCCATGAAGAGTTCTACACCACCGGCGGCGGCAATCATCTCCTCATAGTGTTCGCACTCCGCCTTCAGGTCTTTGGCATTGCCATCGAGGATGTGGACGTTCTCCTTCTTGATGTCGATGTGGTTGAAGAAGTTGTTCCACATAAAGGAGTGGTAGCTCTCAGGATGGTTCACATCGAGACCTACATACTCGTCCATGTTGAAAGTCACCACATTCTGGAAACTGAGCACTCCGCACTTGTTCAGTTTTACCAGATGCTGATAGAGTCCTAAGGGGGAACTACCGGTGGGGCAACCGAGGACAAATGGGTGCTCTACCGTGGGTTTAAAATCGATAATTCTCTTGGCTACATAGTTGGCGGCCCAAACCGACATTTCGTCGTAGTCTTTAGCAATAATTACGCGCATAATATATTGATTTTAAGGTTAGACTTCGGGGGAGAGCTGATTTTCCTCGGGCAGTTTAATCTCTTTGAATCGGCGCTGGCGCTGCTGCCAACGTTCGCGGGCATACTGCTGCATATCGGCCACCTCATCGCTCTCATCGATAATCTCCAATCCGAAGATGGTCTCGATGATATCCTCAAGGGTGAGGATCCCTTGGAAGGAGCCGAATTCGTCGATGATGCCGGCAATCTGTTCTTTGTGACGCAATAGGCTGTCCCAGATGTCAGCCACGCTCATCTCCTCGTTGAAGAGGGGAATGGTACGCTTGATATCGCCGAGGGTCTTGCTGAAGTGGTCTTCGGCCAACTCCTCGAGCGCCTCACTACGTAGCACATAACCGGTAATAAAGTCTTCTTCATCGGCATAGACGGGGATGCGCGAGAAATGGCTGTACTCATCGGTTCGGTAGAACTGTTTGAGGGTCATCTTCTCAGGTGCGGTAGCGGCCACCACGCGGGGCGTCATCACATCATAGGCCTTAATATCACCCAGTTTGATGACATTCTGGATAATCTTGTTCTCGTCCTCGTCAATCACACCCTCGTCCTCGCCCATATCGGCCATGGCGGCTACCTCTTCGCGGCTCACGGAGGTTTCTTCCTCGTCCTTTTTGGCGATGAGTTTTGTTAGTCCCTGCACCAGAATCACTATCGGGTAGAGGATAAAGATGAGTGTGCGAATTGTATAGGCTGTAAATCCCATCAGTCGACGCCACTGGTTGGTACCGATAGTTTTGGGAATAATTTCGCTGAACACCAAAATGAGGATGGTGGTTGCCGCCGAAACAAGTCCGAACCAGTGGTTTCCAAACACCAGCGTAGCTTGGCTACCTACACCGGCGGCACCAATGGTATTGGCTATTGTGTTGAGACTCAGTATAGCGGCGATGGCGCGTGCGTTGTCGAGTTTGTACTTCTTGAATAGGGTGGCTGCTTTGTATCCCTCATCCTCGCGCATGGTGATGTAAGATAACGGAGTGGACATCAATACCGATTCCAATATAGAACATAGGAATGATATCGACATCGCACCAAGCAGAAAGACAATAAGTAACGTCATGCTTCGGTATGCAATAATATTATGCAAAGATACACATTATTTTATAATGTGCGTGTAAAAAATAGGTAATCACCATTATTGGGTATTGTGTACCTGCTCAGGATATAGTATCTTTGCAATACAAATTCTAATCGAAGAAACTATGTTACTCTCTGAACTACAGACAGGTGAACAAGGTGTTGTGGTTCGTGTCGCGGGGCACGGTGCTTTCCGCAAGCGCATTATCGAGATGGGATTTATCAAAGGAGTGACCGTTGAGTCTGTTCTCAATGCGCCATTGAAGGACCCCATTAAGTACCGTATCATGAACTTTGAGGTGTCGCTGCGTCGAAGTGACGCCATGAAGGTGGAGATAGTGAGCGAGAAAGAAGCCGAGCGGGAAATTGTCAATCATGACGATTTTCGTCCCTTGGAGGCGCCTGACTGCGACGCTATGCATCATATTGCCGAAGAACGTTCAAAGACTATCAACGTAGCTCTTGTGGGCAACCCCAACTGCGGCAAGACCAGTATCTTTAATATTGCCGCCCACGCCCACGAGCGTGTTGGCAACTATAGTGGTGTGACGGTGGACGAGAAGGTGGGTACCTTCCAGCATGGCGGCTACACTTTCAACTTGGTGGACCTGCCTGGTACTTATAGTCTCAGTGCCTATTCGCCAGAGGAACTCTACGTGCGCAAGCACATCATCGAGAAAAACCCCGACATCATACTCAATGTGGTTGATGGCAGCAACCTCGAGCGTAATCTTTACCTTACCACTCAGCTTATCGATATGGACATCACTATGGTGATGGCCCTGAATATGTACGACGAGTTGCAACGTAGCGGAGACAAACTGGACATCGTACAACTGAGCACTCTGCTGGGTATGCCTATTGTGCCCACCACCGGACGTTCTGGCGACGGAATAGGGAAACTGTTCGATAAGATAATAGAAGTCTTTGAAGGACGTGACACTGCTGCCCGTCATATCCATGTGAACCATGGCCGCGAGTTAGAACGCTACATCAAGCAGTTGCGCACAGAACTCTACGAGCATGGTTTCAGCGACTCTCTCTCCACGCGCTTTCTCAGCATTAAATTGCTGGAAAACGATAAGCAGTTGGAACAGTACACCATCGAACGCGACCCCGATGGAAGTGTGATGAAGATGCGCAACCAGATTGCTGAAGAATACTTGAAAAACAATGTGCATTCGGTCGATGATGTTGAACATGTTCGTGAAGCTCATGGGGGCGAATCACGTCCGCATCAGGACATCGAGAGTGCCATTACCGATGCTAAATATGCCTTTGTACGTGGTGCCTTGGCCGAGTGTTATGTGAAGAATGAGAAAAGTACCCTGCATGCGCTGACAGACAAGATAGACGCTGTGGTGACGCACCGTTGGTTAGGTTATCCCGTATTCCTCGTGGTGATGTTTATCACCTTCTTCTGTACCTTTGCCATTGGACAATACCCCATGGACTGGTTAGAGTCTCTCTTCGGCTGGTTAGGCGAGGTGGTGGGCGGTGTTATGAGCGATGGACCGTTGAAGAGCCTGCTCTGTGACGGTATTATTGCCGGCGTGGGATCGGTGCTGGTTTTTCTACCCAATATTTTGATTCTCTATCTCTTTATTTCCTTCATGGAAGATAGCGGCTATATGGCGCGCGCGGCCTTCATTATGGACAAGCTGATGCACCGCATGGGCCTGCACGGCAAGAGCTTCATCCCTATGATTATGGGCTTCGGCTGCAATGTGCCGGCCATCATGGCTACCCGCACCATCGAGGACCGTAAGTCGCGCCTGCTCACCATGTTGGTGATACCCATGATGAGCTGCTCGGCCCGCATACCGGTATATGTAATACTGGTGAGTGCTTTCTTCAGCAAGTGGGCAGCCTTTGTGCTTATGGGACTCTACCTGCTGGGAATGGTGATGGCTGTGCTGATGGCCAAGCTTTTCAGCCGCTTCTTCGTGAAAGGAGATAGTTTGCCCTTCGTCATGGAGTTGCCGCCCTATCGCATGCCCACAGCCAAGGCTGTGCTGCGCCACACGTGGGAGAAAGGCAAGGAATACCTTAAGAAGATGGGTACCATCATCCTCGGCGCCAGCATTATCGTGTGGGCACTGAGCTACTACCCCACCCATGAAGACCGCTGCATACAGGCGGAGAATAGTTACATGGCCAAGATTGGCAAGACCATCGAACCTGCCATGAAACCTTGTGGCTTCGATTGGCGCCAGAGTGTGTCACTATTGGCTGGCGTGGGAGCCAAGGAGGTGGTAGCCAGTACTATGGCAGTAGTCTATGCTACCTCGAGCGATGAAGCCGAGCTGCTGGAAGAAGACTTTGAGAGCGCCGAGGGCGAGAGCCGTATCAGCGAATTGATACGTAACAATATGACACCCCTCTCGGCAGCCTCTATGTTGCTCTTTATACTGCTTTACATGCCATGTATCTCGACGGTCGTGGCTATCAAGAACGAGAGCGGCAAGTGGAAATGGGCACTCTTCACCGTTGTCTACACCATCGGTTTGGCCTGGATTGTCAGTACACTATTCTTCCAAATAGGCACGCTATTGCTATGATACAGACAATAATAGTAACACTGATCCTTGCGGCCACCGTCTTTTTCACCGTGCGGTGGATAGTTCGTACCACCCGAGGCAAAGGTGGCTGTGGATGCGGCTGCAGCGGATGCCCCTACAGCGGAGATTGTAAAAAGAAAGAAGCCGATACTTGAGGGTATCGGCTTCTTTTGGTTTGGTGACCCTGCTGCGACTCGAACGCAGGACCTAGAGTTTAGAAGACTCTCGCTCTATCCAGCTGAGCTACAGGGCCAAAACTGTCGGGACACCCAGATTCGAACTGGGGATCTCCTGCTCCCAAAGCAGGCGCGATAACCGGACTTCGCTATATCCCGTGCGATGCTATAAAAAAAGACGCCTTAGGGCGTCTTTCTGGCGGAGAAGGGGGGATTCGAACCCCCGGTACCCTAATCGAGTACGACAGTTTAGCAAACTGTTGGTTTCAGCCACTCACCCACCTCTCCGTGTGTTTCGATTGGACTAAAAAGCACCGCTTTTTCTCTCTCGAAAAGCGGTGCAAAAGTACGAACATTTTTCAAACTGGCAAAATATTTTTGATTCAAGTCTTGCGAATCAATAATTAGAACCTGTTTGTCAGTATATTGCGAAAAATATTTTTTACATCATGTGTTGCCTTATTGTCGTACAAAAACCATTTCTATAAGTAGTATAGACGGTTTTTACAGATTCCCTATCTCTTCACTATGCGATGGATGGTATATCCATGGCGAAGCAGATAGACGCCTGCAGGGAATGCCGTAAGATCGAGAGCGGTGGCACCGTGTAAGGTGCGGCTCATCAGCCGGCGCCCCGTGAGGTCATGCAGGCTGACTTCGCCTTCGGCCTCTAAATTAACCAGTCCGGTAGTGGGATTAGGGTATATCACGATCGGAGTGTCTGCGGATTGGGGAGTGACGATACCGACCGTCTGGCTGGTGGAGAGTGTGACGCTGTAGGTATGGACGGTGACACCGTCCTCGGCGGTGACGGTAAGGACGACAAGGGCCGTGGTGTCGTCTATGCGGGTGCGTTCGGTGGTCACTGTGGCGTCATCGACTTCGGTGGTGGCTGTCACCTCGGCGCTGGTGAACGCCGTTGTGTCAGCTACTCTTACGATATAGTCCATCGTAGTCATGGAGAAGCCGGCTACCGGTGTTCCATTTACACAGATACCCGTAAGCCATGAACTGTATATAAACTCGATGTCATCAATAGAAAGCGAGTCGTTGGCATCGCCACTGCCAGGGGTGGCATTGGTGGTGAGGTTCACCAGCATATAAGTCGGAGATGCGGTGCCGCTGTAGACAAAAGGCACCTTCATCTGCTGCCACTGCATAGAGGAGGAGGAAGAGGTGGTACGGTTGAATTTGGTTACTGCCTTGGCGCAATAAAGGCTGGCGGTGCCCTCTTGGTTGGGCGAGATAAAGTCGTTGTTGCCATGCAGGATGGCCGACACCTGTGCCTTCGAACCGCTGGACTTGGCATAGAAGCTCACCCACACATACATCGAGTCGGGAGTGCCAGTGAAGGGCTGGCAGTGAGCGCTGTTGGAACGTTGGGTATAATTGTAGTTGTCGCTGCTGCTGGGCGACATCGAGCCGGCATGCACACGGCCTGTAGTCATGTTGCCGTTAGCCTTGACACCAAATATCGATGTGGTGTAGATGGTCAGGTAGTGGCTGCCCTGCGTCCCCGGCCTACCGCCGTTGCGACGGTAGTGATGAACAGATGCAAGGCTGGCAAGACTGCCATCGGCAGTTCCAAACGAGTTCCAGTGCACAGGTTCTGATGTGTTGCCACCGTCCCATTGCTCGAAGCCGGGATTAGGCAACTGAAACTGAGCGTTGGCCATGGTAGCTGCAGCCAATGCTAGAATAGTGATAATAGCTCTTCTCATAAGGATGGTTTTATTTCTTTTTTAAGGATGATATTTATTTCTTTAGCCAGTCTTCGAGAGTGGGTAAGCTGTCGGGGTTGAGGTTGGGAGTAATGAATTCAGTGAGGCTCTTCTTGGTTTCGCCTACTATGTCTTCTGCATTCTCTTCGTCTTTATGAACAAGCGCAATTACCTCCTCTTCCGAGATATCCATCAACTTCATATGGTAGCGGTTGAGGTACCGCATATGGTACGCCACATAGCGCTCTTGGCAGGCGGTGTTATGAAAGCGCATCAAGAGGCTACGGTAGGCGGGACTGCGAAGCAGTTTCTCTGTACGAGTTTTGCCTTGATAAACATCTGGGTTCTTTTTGACATCAGATATAACATCCTGAAATTCATTCAATAAGTTGTTATGTGTATCTTCCCAATAGTCCATCTGGGAAAACATCTTCCCCACACCTTCGATGAACTGGAAATTGCCTGTGTTTTTCCATGTTTCGATGGAATTGGAGAAGACTTTTTCCACCGATTTGTCATGTGCAAGCAACGGGAAAGGTAAAGATAAGAATCTGCTATGGAGTAGTTCGCATTGGGGAGTGTTGAGCGAATCCATCGGGATGCTGAGCAGATAGGTGGCGAGGGTGTCGCGTTCAGACATTTTTTCTGAGTAATCCTCCATAATTGAGGCGAACTTCTCGACACTGCCCATCACCATCAAGGCCGTAAGATGTCGCTCCTGTACACGGCGATGTTGCGCCACCATCTGGCTGGTGCCGAAGGTGAGGAGAATAGAGAGTGTGGTGCCGAGGAAGGTGAGTAAGAGTGTCTTCCAGAGATTTCCACCCTTGTCTATCTGCTGCGGACTGTCAGGAACGTTGGGTAATTCGTCCATAATAATGCTATTTTATAGTTTAAGGTTTAAGGGTAACGCTACTGCGTAGCTCCTTAAACCTTAAACTTTTAACCTTAAACTAGGTTATTTCACCAGTGTATAGGTGTCGCTGGCGATGACGTACTCCTCGTCGGTGGTGACGACGACGACGGCCATCTTCGAGTCGGGAGTGCTGAGGATGATGTCCTCGCCCATCACGTTGTCGTTCTTCGAGAAGTCGACCTTGATACCGAGGCACTCCATGTTCTCCAGGATAGGACGGCGCATGAACCAGGCGTTCTCACCAATACCGCCGGTGAAGAGCAGCAGGTCGCAGCCACCCATCTCGGCCATATAGCCACCGATGTAGCGTTTCACTCGCTGGGCAAACATATCGAAGGCATAGGTGGCGCGCTCGTCGCCGGCATCGCGACCCGCACGGATGTCGCGCATATCCTGTTTGTCGCCACTGATACCGATAAGGCCGCTCTGTTTGTTGAGGATCTTGGTGATTTCTTTCCAGTCTTTACCGTTCTCGACAATCTCTTTCTTGATGATGAATTCAATGACGCCGGGGTCAACATCGCCGGGACGCGAGCCCATGATGAGGCCTTCCAGTGGGGTCATACCCATAGTGGTGTCGAAGCTCTTGCCGTGGTCGATAGCGCAGATGGAGGCACCACTGCCAAGATGGCAGGAGATAATCTTAAGGTCGTTCCAGTCTTTGCCGATCATCTTGGCGGCTTTCTCGGCCACAAACTTGTGGCTGGTGCCGTGGANNGGTGCCGTGGAAGCCGTAACGGCGCACGCCATACTTTGTATAGTACTCGTAGGGCAGGCCATAGAGGTACGACTTAGGAGGCATGGTACTGTGGAAGGCTGTGTCGAACACGGCCACTTGCGGAACGCCGGGCAGCACCTCGCGCATGGCGTAGATGCCGGCCAGGTTGCCGGGGGTGTGCAGCGGTGCCAGTGGGGTGAGGGCTTTGATCTTCTCAATCACCTCGTCAGTCACGACGACGCTCTTGTCGAAGGTTTCGCCACCATGAGCCACGCGGTTGCCGACAGCGCCAATCTCCTTGAAGTCTTTGATGACACCCATCTGGGGATCGATAAGGGCGTTAAGAACGATTTTGATACCGGCTGTATGGTCGGGTATAGGCACCTGCTCGTAGTGCTTTTGACCATTCCACTTGTGGGTGAACTCACCCATTTCCAGACCGATGCGCTCCAGCAGGCCCTTGGCCATCACCTGGGCGTTGTTTGCCATGTCGACCAGCTGATACTTGATCGACGAACTTCCGCAGTTGAGAACTAATATCTTCATATTTCAGTAAATGTTGTTTTTTTTGAAAGTGCAAAGATACAAAAAAAAACCGTACCATAGGATATTTTAACAAAAACTTCTTGACAAGCACTATTCTGTGACCGGTGTTCTTCTGTATTTAGTATGCTGTTCTTCGGCTGTTCTTCGGAAAAATCCGAAGAACAGCCGAAGAACAGCCTTTATACGATTGATGCAGAGTCAGTCAGAACTGGAAGTAGATGAAGGGCTGGAGGTCGGCGGTGATGAACTGGTAGAGGACGAAAACAGTGGCAACGACCACAAGGCCCATAAGCCAGAGGGGCATCTGGGCGAACCAGAGGCGGTAGCGGCGCTTGAAGCGGACGGGTAGCCAGTGGACCACCATTCCGAGGAGGAAGAGCAGGAATGGGGCCCAATAGTGGCCAACGATTTCGGGCACTTGGGCGAGGTTCCAATGTGAGCCTATTTGATGCACCATCTGACTGGCGGTGCGCCAGGCCACCTCGTTGGCTTCTGCGGGGTCAAGGTTGGAGCCGCTGCGGAAGAAAAGGCGCGTGAAGCTGATGAAGACGAAGGTGAGGCCGGTGGACCAAACAAGTGAAAAGTGAAAAGTGAAAAGTGAAAAGTTGTGGATATGCTGAAGGAGAGCTATGACAGCGTAACCGATGAGGCAGACGAGAGCGATGAAACTGAGCATGTTGAAAAGCGGCGCATTGGTGAGATAGCGCAGCAGCCAAAGGGCTGCGGTGATGCCGCCGAGAGTGAGGAGGCGGGTGCGCCAAGTCCATTTTTTCCACCATTTGTATACCAATATACCCAAGCCATTGAGGCCGCCCCAGGTGATGAAGTTGAACGAGGAACCATGCCATAGGCCGCCGAGGAGCATGGTATCCATATTGTTGACGTTGGTACCCAGTTCGCGGCGGTGCGAGGGCCGCAGCCAGTAGAAGAGGCCTATGGTGGCCATCACGGCGACCACCGCTAGGGCGAACCACAGATTGTGCAGCCGGAAGGCGGCGATGGCGAGGATAAGTGCCAAGAGGCTGTAGCTGAGCCATCCGGCGCTGCGGTTGCCGCCGAGGGGGATGTAGAGGTAGTCGCGCAGCCAGCGCGAGAGCGACATATGCCAGCGGCGCCAGAAGTCGGTGGGATTCTGCGCCTTATATGGCGAGTTGAAGTTGACCGGCAGGTAGAACCCCATGAGCATGGCCACACCGATAGCGATGTCGGTATAGCCCGAGAAGTCGGCATAGACCTGCAGCGAGTAGAGCATCAGGGCCGAGAAGTTCTCAAAGGGGGTGTAGAGCGAGGGGTTGTCAAAGATACGATCCACGAAGTTGACAGCCAGGTAGTCGCTCAACACCAGTTTCTTGATAAGGCCGTTGAGTATCCAGAAGACGGCGATACCAAACTGCCGGCGGCTGAGGAAGAAAGGCTTATAGAGTTGCGGCACAAATTGGTCGGCTCGCAGGATGGGACCCGCCACCAACTGGGGGAAGAACGAGGTGTAGAAACCAAAGTCGAGGATATTGCCCACATGGGCTATCTTGCGTTTGTAGACATCAACAATATAGCTGATATTCTGGAAGGTGAAGAAGCTGATGCCCACAGGGAGCAGTATCTTAATGGCGATGCTGTACTCGGTACCGAAGGTGGCATTAAAGATGTCGGTGAAGAAGTAGGCATACTTGAAGAAACCTAACATGAGCAGGTTGAGGGTGACGCCGACTATCATCAATGCTTTCCGTTTCTTACTCTCCACTCTCCACTTGTCCATATAAATGCCAAGTGTCCAGCCCAGCAGGGTGGAGAATACCAGCAGGAGTACAAAAAGTCCCGAGGTCTTATAATAGAAGAAGAGGCTTACGAAGAAGAGGTAGGCATTGCGAGCGGTGAGTCTCCAGCGGCGGGTGACGAGAAACGAAAAGCCGGCATAGATCAACAGGAAGAACACCCAGAAGTGTATCTGGGTGAACAGCAACGGGTGTTCGTTGTCGAAACTCAGCAGTTGTTGCAGGTATGTCAGCAGGTCGTGCACTATTGTCTGATTGCTTGATTTCCTGATTGTTCTGAATAATCAGAGAATGCCTTCAGCAGGGCGTCGGCCAGCAAGTTGCCGATAATGCGGTATCCGGTGGTGGTAAAATGTACGCGGTCGTTGCGGGCCAACTTGGCTTTGCGCCACTGATCCATGGAGCGCAGACCACCCATAACCTCGAACTGATCCCATACAGCACCTCCGGTCTCTTCGGCCAGACGGTAAAACACCTCACGGACCAGTGGCCCGTTGTTGTTGACGTTATATTTCCTGCGGCCTACCTTGCGGTACGAGTCGTTATTGGTGACAAAGACAAAGGCACAGTCGGGATTGAGAGTTCGTATTGTGTTGATAAGCTGCAGATAGTTGTGGCGGAAGACGGCAGTATCGAAATTGGGCCCTGAAGCATCATTGATGCCGATGCCGAATATCACCAAATCGGGATGTATCAGCCGCAGGTCTCGGGCGAAATTCTGGCACCGCAGGTAGTCGGGTACCGCAGCCCCATTCACGCCGATGGAATGGTAGCTGATACCGTCGCGTTTGTTGTCGAGGTAAATGCCGGCGAGGGTGAACTGTTGTCCTTCTTTGCAGGGTATCAGCACGTTGAAGGAGTCGACGGCATGTTTCAGATTGAAGACGTAACGGTCGGTACGCTCGGCTATGTATGAGGGCTGCATTTCGCGTCCGTTCACGCTCAGCAGGGGTACTACACCCTCGTCAGAATGTCCTATCACCACGATACGGTTGGTGGCGTAGTTGACACCCGTATCGCTGAGTATCACTTGTATCTCGGAGAGACTGTCGCTGGCGGTGACGGCGATACCGCATATGCCCAATGGGTGGTCGTATTCTTTGTATACACAGCGGGTCAGCGCCATGCGTTCACGGCAGTGGATGCGGTAGTCGGAAGGATTGTTGCATTTGGCGGCCGCCGAGTAGGGGAATATCATGCCGCGGGGACCCACATGGGTGGGATAGGCATTCGTCAGGCGGCGGCGTACGGTGTTGGGGAAGGTGCCTGCCTGCACGTGCGAGCCGCCTATATGCATAATGCTGAGATTACCTGTGCCAGTCTCTATTACTTGCTGCCAGCGGGCGAAGAAGTGCTGCATTTGGGAAGATGTACTGTCGTAATGCAACACATTGGCTTGCTGTCGTATGAACTTGTAGGGCGAAAGGTCTTCCTGACTCTGGGCAGAGGCCATGAAGCCCATTAAACCTATTAGCCCCAGTATAATTAGTTTCTTCATTTTTTCTTCTTCTCGACCTTTTGGCTTTTTTCTTTCTTGGCTTTCTGCTCCATACGATAAAGGCGATAGCTGTTCTCGAGAGCCTCGCTCAGCCGATCGCCCATCAGGTCGGCCCCTTTCTGTGAGAAGTGTACATAGTCTTGCCCGGCCAACCCTTTCTTTGCCCACTGGGGCATGGAGTTCTGTCCGCCCATAGCGTGGTAGATGCTCCAGTAGGCGGCACCATGCCTCACGGCGGTGGCAGCCAAACTGTCTATAAGTACAGGAAGCATGGGGTAGGTCTGCAGTTGGCCGCGCAGGCGGGTACTCATGTCGGAAGGCCCGACAAAGAGCACTTTGGCCCGTGGACAGCATTGACGCACATGGTCTATCTGTTTGCCCAGGGTCTGGCAATAGGTACTTATCTGCTGCTCCGTCTTGAGGTAGGGCACCGAGTTGCCGCCAAACTGCAGTATGATGAGTCCGATGTCCATCTGCAGGTAGGAGGCGCTGAGTTTCTCTTCGGGGATGAGGGTGAACTGCTGGCCCGAGCATCCGCGCATAGGTATGTTGTCCACCGCCACCCCCGGCTTGTCATCCAGCAGCACTCCGTGCAGATCGGCAGTACCCTTGACGGTGAGGCGAATATGGTTGGTGGCCGAGTCGAGTTGACATACCATGCTGCCGATGCCGCCTTCATCGGTGGCATCGTGGTAGTTGCCTTTGTTCTGGCGGTCGGCAAGGTCGGCGGCGAGGTGTTTGCCGCGGTTCTCGTAAAGCAAGGTGATGCGGGAGAAATGCTTGACATGATCGTCGACGCCGGTACTGCGAGATGCCCGCAGGTTGGTGCTGGCGCTGCCACCCGGCAAGCGGAAGCATTGCATCATGGGACCGTAATTGCCACGGCTACGCACCACTGTGCTATCACCAAAAGAGGAGAGGTGGAGCAACTCGCCGGTGGTGCTCTGGCTCACCGTCAGCGAGGCGGTGATAGTGTGGAAAGGAACCATACCGGGGCCGCCGCCGCCGAAACGCTCTTGCATGTGGGCGCGCAGGCGCGAGGTGATGTGATCCATCTCGATTTGCGAGTCGCCATAATGGAGTATGCGCACTATACGTCCCTGCCGGCGGGCATTCTCGGCCTGCCGCCAGAAAGCATCAAAGTAATGTGCGTTGGGCAGCCAAAAACGTAGGTCGCCGCTACTCACCAGCGAACGGTAATAGGATAGCGAGTCGGTTTCAGGGGAGGCTGGAGCTTCCACGGCTTCTGGAGCATCCGGAACCTCTGGATTAGCCAGCGTGTGTAGCGAGGCAAACCCGATATGCTTGCTGCCCACCTCGAAGCCGTCGGCGGGCATGACGGCACCTATCGAAGCCAGTGCCGCGATGATACAGGCGATGAAAAGCAATATCTTGGAGGACTTCATTTGCCTTTCTCCAAGCGCTCAATACGTTCCACTATGCGGTCGAGGTTGCGTATCAGCACCTCTATCTTGCGGCGTTTTCCGCCATCCATGGCGGGACTGCCGAAGATGGTGGCGTCGGCAGGTACCGAATGGGTTACACCGCTTTGGGCACCGATGGTGACATTGTTGCCCACGGTGATATGCCCCACCAGGCCGGCTTGACCGGCGATGATGCAGTGTTCGCCCACATGACAGCTGCCGGCAATACCCACTTGCGAGGCCATGGCGGTATTTCGCCCTATCTCCACACTATGGGCCAGCTGGCATAGGTTATCGACCTTCACGCCCTGATGCAGAATCGTCGAACCTATCGAGGCACGGTCGATGCAGGTGTTGGCTCCCACCTCCACATTGTCTTCCAATATGACGTTACCAATCTGGTCAATCTTGTTCCAGGTGCCGTCGTCGGCCGGGGCGAAGCCGAAGCCGTCGCTTCCGATAACCGAGCCGGCATGGAGTATGCAGTTTTTACCAATCTCCACACCCTCATATACCTTTACGCCGGCATAGAGTGTAGTGTTGTCGCCGATGGTAACGTTGTCGCCGATGGTGACGTTGGGGTAGATATTCACGTTGTCTCCGATATGGCAATGACGGCCCACCACAGCATAGGGGCCCATGTAGATATGTTTGCCTATCTTGGTACCGCGACCCACATGGCTGCGGCAGGAACGACCCCGTGGGGGCTTGCTGCGCTCGTTGAAAGCATGCAGCAAGACGGCTACGGCCAGGTAGGGGTTATCCACGCGTATCAGCGTCGAATTCACGGGTTGCTCTGGCACGAAGTCCTTCCGCACGATGACTATAGACGCTTGGCGTTCATAGATATAATGGGTGTATTTGGGATTGCCGAGGAAGGTGATGCCTCCTTCGCAGCCGTCTTCTATCTTGCAGGGCTGCCACACTCGGGTGTTCTCGTCGCCCTCTACGGTGCCATGCACCAGGCGAGCCAGCTCTTTGGCGGTATATTGCATTGCGATTGTTTTATTCTTCAAATTCTATTACTCCCCGTTGCCGTGTGATACGCAGGTTGACCATCTTTTCGTCGCTGGAGAAACCGTCGCCATAGGTGACGCGGTTGCCGTTGACAGAACGCACGGGGTGGTTGGAGTAGAAAATGTCCTCGTTGTCTCGCCAGATGATGTCTTCCAGATAGATGGTGTCGCCGGTGGCGTAGTCGATAACCACCACGCTGTCGGTGGCTTTCATGATGTTGCGGTCGTCGAACGAGGTGGCCTTGTTGGCCCGTAGCGAGGTCTTCAACTGGCGGTTGTCGCCATAAAAGCGCAATGTCACCCCCTGGGGATAGAGGGTGCGTGCAGGCTCATGGTATTGCACAATAACCGGAGCGTCGAGTTCCATCTGCAGATTGCCTCTTTCGCTGCGGCGTATGTGGGCCTCTTTGATTTCCTGGTCGGGCGGATTCTGCCGCTCAAAGCGGCTGATATCGTTCATGTCGCCGCTGCAAGCGACAAATAGAAAAAGAAGGGGACAGAAGACAATGGCGAAGGAGTTAAGACAATGCCACGGCTGGTGCATTTGTCTTAACTCCTGTCTCCTTAACTCCTTATCTCCTTGCATCTTCTTATCGTGTTCTGACGATAGTGCTTACGCCAATCCATCCGGGGACGGTATAGCGGGTGCCGTTCTGCAGACCCACGGTGAAAGCGTCGGCAACCTTGGGGAAGTGGGCCGAGTAGGTGCTGATGAGCTTGTTGCAGGCTTCCACATTCTCCTCCGAGGGGTCGACACGCTTGGCCTGGTTCAGGGCATCGACGGCAGCCCAGTAGGCGCTCTTGCCACCCATCATATCTTCCGATGCACTGTTGGCGCTGGAACCGTAGAGGATACCGATACGCATATAGGGCTCACCCTTGGTGGCGTCGGCAGCGGCAGCATTGTTGTAGGCTGTACGGGCAGCGCTGTAGCTCTTCTGGCCGGCATAGGCATGGCCGAGGAAGAGGTAGGCAGTGTATTTATCCTTAGCCTCCACACCCTTCACAGCATCGTTCAGGTATTCGATGGCTTTGGAATACTGTTCCTTCGAGAGGCACATCATACCCATGCGCATAGCGGTAGAGGGGGTGGGCTCCAGACGGTAGAGGTTCTCGGTGGCCTGGAAGAACAGAGGCTGGTCGGTGCAGCGTTTGCGGGTCATGATGCCGGTGATCTTCTTCAGCAGCTCGACGTTCTCGGGGTCGGCCTCGAACTTCTTGCCGTAGATCTCCACCAGCTGGTCGCAGCTGGCATAGGGCGAGAAGGCGGCCTCGACGCCGGCGATGTAGCCGCGGATGGTGGCGGCTTTCACACTGTCGGCGGCGTTCTTCTGCAGCTCGTCCTCCAGCAGGTCGCTGGCTATGTCGTAGTTGTCGACCACCAGGGTGGGCTCGGCAAAGCCGGCACGCACGTAGTTGATGGTGGCCTCCATGTATTTCACCAAGTAGGCGGCTTCCAACCCGCCTTCCATCTTCACAGCGTCGGCATAGAGTTGGTAGTAGCGTTGCAGGCCTTCGTTGCCCATCATCTTCTCCAAATCCATAGCCTTCATGGCGGTGACTTTCGATGCCTCGCCATAGTTGGCGATACGGGTGTCGTACATGCGCATCAACTCTTCGATAAATTCCTGACGCTCTTCCGGCGAGGTGGCTTTGGCTATCTTCACCTGCATGATGTTGGCGCCGTTCAGGTAGAGGTTCTTGCTCTGTTTCGGGCAGGTGGCCACAACGGCTTTCCAATAGGGGTAGGCCTCTTCGAGGTAACGCACGTCCTTGGTGGATTTGTATTGGCGCACATTCTCCTGATAGAGCGACACGGGTTCCATCATCTGTTCTACCTGTTCCGGGCTGCAACCCCAGTTCTGTGCTGCGGCAGGCAGCATGGCGGCGCTGAGGAGCATTCCAATCGTCAGTTTCTTGATCGTTTTCATTGTCTATTGTTGTTTTATTGTTTGTCTGTTATTGATTTGGTATCGTTTATCGTGTTTTTCTTGTATTTTTTTTCTAGGCAGTTCTAGGAAATCCTAAGTTCTCCTAGTTGTATTTTCTCTTGAAGAACCAGCGCTCACAGCTGCTTATAGCCATGCCGAAGGTCCAGGTGTTGCGCTGCAGCACATCGCGCGAGCCGAGGCTGCTGTAGCCGAGGCTGAGGGTAAGCAGCGAACGTCCTTTGCGCATAGGCAGGGTGATGCCGGCACCGCCGCCCCACTCGTCGAGGCGTTTCTTGTCGCCGTCGAGATTCACCCACAGGCCGCCTTGTTCTGTATGCAGGCCGAGGCTCCAACTTATGCGGCCCCAGTAGGTGGAGGCATCCATGTCGCCAATCTTCTCAAAGCCCAAAGCATAGCGGCTGTAGGGGCCATAGCTTACGGCACTGGTGCCGAATATCGAGGGCTCTTGTCCTTCGGTGTATTTCATCCCGTTCCAACTGGCGAAAGTGGCGTCGGCGGCCACCTGCCATTTCTTGTTGCGCTCGAAACTCAGCCCTATGCCGAAGGTCTGCCCCTGCTCCATGGTGCTCTTGTATGAGGTCTCCTCGCCGCGGGCAGGGAAGATGGTGTCCAGCAGTGCCTCGTTGCTGGCATCATAGGTATAGATAAGGGCCATGTCTTTCACCTTGAGTTCCAGATAGGGTTTGTACACAAAACCTAACCCTAAGGTGTAGCGTTCGCCCAGCGGCTGGCGCATCTGCAAGCCGAAGTCGACGGTGACATTGCCGACAGAGGTCTCTTTCAGTCGGCGCGAGTTGACACAGTGGGCGGCGGTATCGACGAAAACATAGGAGATGGCGCGTTGGATAGTACCGGTCAGGTAGTTTACGTTGAAACCTACCTGCAGCGAAGGGATCTTACGTTTGGCGTCGCCGCGCAGAATGTTGAAAGCCGAACCAATAAAGACCTGATTCACTCCGCCGGTGCCGTCATAGATGTTCTTCATCACACCCACCGTAGGGTCGGTCAGCGTAGAGGTCGAAGAATAGCTCACGACGCTGTAGGGCATCAGGCCCGCCGCCAGCTTCCACCATTTGGTCAGCGGCATGGCGATAAGCAGGTAGGCTAGATTGCCGTCGCCGTCATTGAGTGAGAAGTTATTGTCGCGCAGGGTGCTGAACTGCAGACCCACGCCCATGTCGAACACGAAACTCTCGCTTTCGATGGCGCCATAGGAGGCAGGGTTGAAAGGGTTCACGTAGTTGTTGCCCGAGAGGGTGTAGGCCACGCCGCCCATACGGGTTACCATCGGCATGTTGTAGGGCTGCTCGCTGCAGCCGATGCCGAACTGCGAAAACGGCATGTTGAAGCCGTTTTGCGCAGACAGGCTTCCCACCAAGCCCATCAAGCCTATCAAGCCAATTATCAGTTTCTTATTTCTCATCATATAACAGTATCTCGTTTAGTCCGGTCAATGTGAGGTGCGGCACCTGTTGCCACCCTGCAGTTCCACCCTGAGCCAGCCGGTCGGCGTCGCCGCCGGTAAGCAGCACCTGCAGCGAGGGGCATTTCTGCCGGTAGAGGGCCACGTAGCCCGCCAGCGCCAACAGGGTGGCGCCCAGCGTGCCGGCCACGATGCTCTCCTCGGTCGAACGTCCCAACACCGGGGCTTTACGCCCAGGGTCAATCTCTATTAACGGAAGTTTTGCCGTAAAAGTATGTAGCGCTTGTAAATTCATCCCGATACCCGGCAGTATGGCGCCGCCGTGGTACACCCCGTCGTGATCCAGAAAGTCCACCGTGATGCAGGTGCCGGCATCGATCACCAGGCAGTCCTGTTGGGGGTACAGGCTCCAGGCTCCGCAGGCCGCTGCTATGCGGTCGGGCCCCAGCGTCTCGGGGGTCTTGTAGTCAAGCTGTATGGGAAGCGGTGTGTCGGCGCTGAGCAGCGGTATGTCGTAGGCGGTATCGGGCAGTTTCCCGCTGGCGCATGCCAGCACGGCCTCTGCTTCCGACAGCATATCCATCGGTAGGTCGTGACCCTGCTCCACCAGCGTCCTCCCTTCGAAGGCAGCCCACTTCACCGCCGTATTCCCTATGTCCAGTGTTAAATTCATTTTGCTCCTTATCTTATCTCCTTATCTCCTGTCTCCTTATCTCCCTATCTCCTTATCTCCTGCCTCCCTCTCTCCTTATCTCCTGCCTCATGCGCATTCCCTTTCTTGTTGTATAGGTTCATCGTGCGGTCGATACCTTGGGTCACGAAGCATTGTATCGCCTCGCAGGCCGTCTTCACGGCCTCCTCCATCTTTGTCAGGTCTTCTCCCTCCATGCGTCCCAGCACATAGTCCACCTGGCGGCCGCGGCTGAAGTGGTCGCCCACGCCCATACGTATCCGGTTGTAGTTGGGGGTGCCGAGCAGGGTCTCTATGTCGGTCAGGCCGTTGTGGCCGCCGGCGCCGCCTTGTTTCTTGATGCGTATGATGCCGGGGTCGAGGGCCAGGTCGTCGACCACAACCATAAGGTTCGCCAGTTCTATCTTCTCGGCTTGCAGCCAGTATTTCACTGCTTTCCCGCTGAGGTTCATATAGGTGGTGGGCTTGATAAGCACCAGCGTACGTCCTTTGTGGCGCACCTCGGTGCGGTAGGCGTGGCGTTCCAGGCTCCAGCGCGCGTCGGCCTCCTTGGCCAGCGCGTCGACCACCATAAAGCCGGCGTTGTGGCGTGTGCCCTCGTATTCGGCACCCACGTTGCCCAGTCCCACTATCAGATATTTGTTCACAGAGTCAATATCGTTATCTTTGCAACGCTCTTTGCGACAGAGTCTTGCAATGCAGTCGAGCCATTTCATGCTTCCTGAATTTGGCTGCAAAGATACAAAAAAAACGTAAATAAATTATCCTCCCATCTTTCTCTCGACTTGCGTCATCAAACCCTCTATGGGGTAATAGAAATACTATCAATAGTCATTGCATATAATAACAGGAGGGTTCACATATTGTGCGAACCCTCCTGTATTAAAAGTATAGCAGAGATGCTTATCGGGTCACTACGACATGTCGGGCTGGTAATTCACCCACCTTTACAAGGTAGACACCCGATGTCACGGAGAACTCTGTTGTAGAACCCTCTACTTTGTTCACTCCGGCAATACGGCGGCCAATTGCATCGTAGACCGTTACCGGCATACCTTCGGCGCCCTCGACCACAATCTTTCCGTCAAGGTTGTAGACAGAGAAGTCGATGCTCTCGATGTTGGTGATGCCTACATTGTCATCGGTCATAGCGATATTGGAGTGAATAACTGACTCACTCTTAGTAATGCTGCAGGGCGTACTCTTAATGGCCGCTATCTGGTAATACTTTGTACTACCCGGGGCATCCTCATCGGTGTAGGTGGTATTACCGCCTACGGGTATCTGATCAACCAGCTCCAAACCGCGGCTATTGCTGTAACGGTATATCGAATAGCTAACAAAGTCGGCGCCCTCGTAGTCGGTCCACACTAGGTTCCAAATACGATTGCTCATACCCTGACTGATGGTGAGGTGCATGGTCTTGTGGACACCGCTAAAGTCGGACTCGTAACCGTAAATATCCACAGCAGTCATTTTGTAGCGGTAGCTTCGAGACGAGGGTCGTGAAGTACTGTCCACCCATGACGATGCCGATTCATAGGGCACCACGGCCACAATGGCATACACACCGGAAGTATTAGATTCGCGATAGATATTGTACCTCGCAACCTCATTGTCTTTAGTCCATATCACCACATTACGGTCACCTTGGACGCTCACCATACAGAGGGAAGGCGTGACGTCGTCGGTGAAGACGGCGGCAATCAAGGTGTCTTTTGTGACTGTAATGGTACGAGTCAAGGTCTGTTCTCCATTGTCCCACTCAGCAAAGTGGTAACCGCTGGATGCATTTGCCACGAGGTTCAAGACAGTACCGTAGGGATAGCTACCGGCGCCTGTGATAGTACCGCAAGAGGAGTTGTCCACTACACCGTCGGCTGAGCCGGCACGTGCTATGGTGACCACTGTATGGGTGTCGATAGCGAAGATAGCAGTGAGATTACTATCCTGAGTAACGGTGAGAGTACGTACGGGTGTTGTAATACCATCGCTCCATTGTACGAAGTGATGGTGCTCAGCGGTGACGGTAGCGGAGATGATGACAGTGTCGAGATAAGGGAAGCTACCGCTGCCAGTAACGGTACCCATGAGGTTGTCGTTGGAAGCAAGGGTTACAGTATACACGTTTTTGTCGAATAGGGCCGTAAAGGCAGTATCGTGAGAGAGGGAGAAGGTCCTTGGGTTGTTGGTGTTTCCGTCGTTCCAGGAGATGAAGTGATAGCCATAGTTTGGTGTAGCGGTAAGGGTATGCATTGAGAGGTAGTTGCGGTTGGTGGCGTTGTCGTCGGAGACACTGCCGTAGTCAGCATTGTTAACGGTGAGAGAAAGTGTGAACTTGTCGTAACCGAAGATGGCGTAAACGGTCTTGCTGCGGTCGGCGACAACGGTGTGAGGGTTCTCGGTGGCACCGTCACTCCACTTGATGAAGTGGTATCCGTAACCGGGGATGGCAGTGAGGGTGACGCTACTGAGATAGTCGACAGTGTCGTTGCCCGTCACCACGCAGGTACCAGAGAAGATGGAACCGGGCGAGGTTTGATTCATACTGATGGAGATGTTGTCAATGGCTGCGGCTGGTGTATGCATGATAGAGTTGTCGTTGCGCCAATAGAAAACGAGGTAGTAGCTGCCAGCGGTGGTGATATTGGCGATGCCAGACTGCGTGGACCAGGAACTACTCTGATTGAGTTGTCCACCACCATCGAGGCTAATGAAGTTTGGCAATGCGTTATAACCCCACTGGTACATGAAGTTCGTGTTTTGCGGCACAAGGGCCACGCGGAGGTAGTCATAGTTGTGCTCGCCGTTGCAGCGCCAGTCATAGCTGTAGTTGTACTGTCCGGCAGGCAAGTAGAGCGGTGTGTAGGCGTAGACGCTGGAAGGCTGGTTCCCGTTATAGTTGTTTGTGTTCCCGTTATCGTTACTAATGAAGAGGGCATTTCCGGAGCCTTCGAGGTTGGCAATGTGCCAGCGGTTTTCATAGTCGCCGTTGGCGAGGGTCCAGTTGCCTGTGCCGTCCTCGAAGTTGAAACTGAGGTAGGTGTCGTCCATATTACCAATGTAGTCGGCCAGGCTGTCCTCAACGACCATGGGTACGCCGTTGACATCGAACTGGCTGACGGCGAAGGAGGCGGTGAAGGCGGTGTCTCGCGTGAGTGTGATGTAACGGGGATTGTCTGTATTGCCGTCGTTCCACTGGGTGAAACGATAGCCATGGTTGGGGTTGGCGGTGAGGGTTACCTGGTCGAGATAGAGGTAGTTGTTGGCACCATAGACTTGGCCGTAGGGTGTGGAGTCGTCAACGGAGAGGTTGACGGTATAGGAGTTGCGGCCGAAGTAAGCTGTAATATATTGGTTTCCGGTAGCCTGCACGGTGAGGATGCTATCCTCCCAGAGACCATTGTCAGTCCAGTAGTTCCAGTTGAGGAAGTGGTATCCGTAGTTGGCGTGGGCGGTGAGAGTGACGAAGTCGAGAGCCGGCACGGTATCGCTACCTTCTATCACGCCATACTCGTCAGAGGGAGACACATAGCCGTAGACGAAGTAGGTGTCGATGACGAATACTGGGGTGAATACGGTGTCCTGTGTTAGCATGACGCTGCGTGGGTTGTCGGTGTTACCGTCAGACCAGGAGCTGAAGCGATAATAGGAATCGCCCCATGCTGAAATTTCGGCTGGCGTGGTGCATGTGGGTTCCACATTAATGCCGGCATAGCCGTGGTTCAATTGGCCAAACTTGAGGGCGTAGGTGTTGTTTTCTACAAGGTTGGCATCTTGCCATACGGGAGTGGATTGATAAGTGCTCAGCAACCCGCAAGGTACATACACCAAGGCGTTAGAATCGAGTCGGTCAAGCACATCGCCCGTTACCGAAGGCGGATAGCCCTGCATCTTCAGGCGCTGGATGTTACCGGTGATAAGGTAGGTGGGTACCGACTGTACTATTTCGTTAATACAGACAGTGTTGAAGTAGGGTAAGGCGTTGTTGGCAATATATTCGCAGTTGACTGCGTTGTAGAAGAGTGTTCCGTAGCTTGTAATTGCCTCATGCTCAATACGGTTTACTGTTGAAGGAATGGTTACATTTAAGCCCCAGTTGCAGTCGTAGAAGGCATATTCACCGATGCTCAGCAAGCCTTCAGGCAGTTGCAGTGAGTGGAGCGTACTAAGGTGTGAGAAAGCATAACGCTTAATGGCAGTGATGCCCTCCGGTATTACTAGGCTGTTCACTACCTCGCCACCGATATAGAGGTTGCGCGAGTAGTTAATGGGATGTGCACTCCAATTGTCGGCAAAGCCGATACGACACCAATCGGCCACAGTTCCGCCGAAGTTTGTGCGGCGTAAGCCGTTGCAGTCATCAAAGGCGGCATAGCCGATACTATCCAGCGTTGACGGCAGCGTGACAGAAGCGATGCTAGAAAGGTGCATAAAAGCGTACTGCTTGATGATGCGGATACCCTCGGGGATGACTAGATTAATCACCTCGCGGTTGTCCATAAAGAGATGGCGTGCATAGTTGATGGGGTTCGAGGCCCAGCAGTCGAAATCGATGTAGCACCACTGTTCGATAGTTCCGTTCCAGTTGACGCGCATTAGGTTATCGCAACCACTAAAGGCGTTGCATCCCACTCGGGTCAGTCCCTTCGGTAGCGTGATCCAGGTCATGTTGTTCTGGCCGTTGAATGCCTCACCATCGATAGCAGTGACGGGGATGGTCCAACCTTCATAAATGACGCTGTCGGGAATGGCGAAGATGCCATTGATTGTGCCGGAAACACTCTGGAGAGTCATTCCGCAGCCGTTGTAGTAGTAGCAAATGGTCACGCCGTTTGACATGGAGTCGCAGTAACGAATGGGGTCGAACTGGGGATGGTAGGTGCGATTGCCGGTAGCTACCAGCGTACGGACTGTATCTTCCCAGCCTTCATCCCAGTCATCCCAGCGGAGGAAGTTAAATCCAGGATAGGCATGCACTTCGATGGTCACGGAGTCAAGGGCCTGCACTGTACCGCCGCCGCTGGCCCAACCCTGTAGCGTGTCGTATAGCGACACTTCCACGGTATAGGTGTCAATAACGAACATCGGCGTCAGCATTGTGTCTTGCGTAAGCTCAATGGTGCGCGGGTTATCGGTGTGTCCATCGGACCAGGAGGTGAAGTGGTAGTAGTTGTCGCTATAGGCATACACCCGTGCCGGCGTAGTGCATGTTGCTTGTGTCCACACCTCCGCATGTCCGTGATTGGCGATGCCGAACTTCAGGGTATAAGTATTCGTTTCAACTAAGTTGACGCTGTCCCACACCGGAGTGCTCTGATACGTGCTCAGCAGGCCGCATTTCACCTGTACTTGAGCGTCCTCGCGGAGGCGTTCCAGTGTATATTCGGTTACCGCCGGCGGGTTGCCCTGCATCTTCAGGTAACTGATGTGTTGCGTGATTAGGTTCGTTGGTAATGTCTGGACACCTTCGCCTATCACCACGGTATAGTAGTAGGGGAATGCGTTGGTGGTCATATCGGTGCAATTTGCAGCGTTGAAAAAAACAATACTTCCTGATGAAAAGGCATATTCACCAATGGAAGTAACGGTGGAGGGAATAGTGAATCCTTCCTGGGTGTTCGTGTTTTCGAAAGCATAACGGCCGATACTCTGCAATCCCTCTGGTAGCTCGACGGAGGTTACGTTCCCTAAACCGTAAAAGACGAAGGGCTTGATTTCCGTGATGCCCTCCGGTAACACCACTGAGGTTACCTTGTTGCCACCGATATAGAATGTGCTGGAACGAGCGTTGGGGTTGCTGCCCCAACCATCGCAGAAGACGATGTCGCACCAGTCGGCAATCGTGCCGTTATAATTGGTCCTTCGCAGACCATCACAGCCATTGAAAACTTCGCATTCAATAGTATCGATTGTGGCGGGAAGCGTCACAGACACCATGTTGTTCAGTCCGGTGAAAGCATATTTTCTGATTTTTGTAATGCCCTCGGGTATCACTAAGTTTATCACCTCCTCGCCACCAATAAAGAGACGGTGAGCGTAGTTGGTGGGGTTGGAGGCCCAGTAGTCGAAGTTAATATTGCACCATTGCTCGAGAGTACCGTTGTAGTTGACACGCGTCAGGCCTGTGCATTCCCAGAAGTCACTTACTGCAGTTACCCCCTTGGGGAGGGTGATGGAGGTCATTGCCCGTTGCTCGTGGAAGTCGCTTGTCCAGACCCGGGTCACTGGCAATAATTCCCCATCGTATAGTACACTGTCGGGAATCACTATGTCGCCACTGAGTGTACCGTTTATACCACCGAGTGTCAGACCCTCGCCGTTATAATAATAATAGAATATAGAGCCATCGGGCATCGTGTCGTAGAAGTCTTCGAAGAAAATCGGCGTCAACACCGTATCCTGCGTGAGCATAATCTCGCGGGGGTTATCTCTCACACCGTCGCTCCAATGGCCGAAATGCCAGTTGTCATACGACCAAGCATTTATTCTGGCAGGAGAGGTGCAGGTGGCTTGCTGCTCGATGCCGGCATTGCCGTGTTCAGAGTTACCAAAGGTGATGGTATGGGTATTGGCTTCTACCAGGTTCAGCTCATTCCACTCATCGTTGGCTTGGTAGAGGTTCAGTAGACCGCACTTCACCTGCACGGTTGCATTGTTGCTCAGTTTGTCCAGTGCGTAGTTCATTACCGTGGGTGGCGGACACTGCATCTTCAGGGTGCTAATATTGTTATTGATGAGGCCGTAGGGTAGCACCTGCACTCCTTCACCCACCACAATGGTGTTGTTGTAGGGAATAGCGTTGTTGGCCATTTGGGTGCAGTTCACTGCATTGAAAATTACCTCACGGCCGGTGTATAGCACTTCGCTGGCTAGTGCGGTGACATTGGCGGGAATTACCACCACGGCGTTCCAACAATCCCAGAAGGCCCACGAATCGATGGCTTCCAGCGATTCAGGCAGGTCGAATCGACGCACGTTGCCGCAACTGCGGAAAGCGCTCATGTCGATATAGGTGATGTTGGACGAGAAGTTCACAGTGGTTAGATTGTCGCAGCTCTCGAAGGCAAACATTCCTATCGTCTGGATATCGTCGGACATGGTGACAGAGGTGAGGCTGTTGCATCGATAGAAGGCGTAAGGTTTGATTTCAGTCGCGCCTGCGGGAATTACCAGGTCGGTCACACGTTTGTTGCCGAGGAAGAAATTGCGTGAGAAGTTAATGGGGTTGGATGAGGGCTCTGCGAAATCAATCTGGCACCATTGTGCTGCGGTGCCCGTGAAGCGGGTACGACCAATAGAGTTGCAATCCTCGAAGGCTCCAAATCCAATGGATTGGAGTGTGGAGGGCAGTGTCACGTTGGCCATCTGGTTGCAGCCGCGGAAGGCATACTGGCCTATCGAAGTGACACCCTCGGGAATGACGAGGTTAAGTATTTCTTCTCCGCCGATATAAAGATGGTGGGCATAGTTGGTGGGGTTGGCCTCGCGGTTTTCAAACCAAATGTGGCACCACTGGGCCAGTGTGCCAGTGTAGTGGACAGCTGACAGGTTGTCGTTGTAGGCTAGTGCACAGTACCACAACGAGTCCATCGTGGCGGGTAGTGTCACGGCGGTCATGTTGCCCTGTGAAGAGAGGGCCCAGCTGTCGATTCCGATAACGGGATAGTTGACGTTGTTGAAGGTTACTGTGTCTGGGATGACTAGGTGGCCTTCGATATCGCCGTTGTGTCCCATCACCACCATTCCGCGGCCAGTGTAACGATAGTAAAGTTGTCCTTGTTCATACTGTACAGCCTCAAAATTGGCGCAGATATTGTCACTATACCAGACTTCGTAGGAACGAACAGCCTCGCCGTTGCCATCGCTCCAACCAGTGAAATGGTAACCAGTGTTAGCGTATGCTGCGATGGAAACGATGCCACCGGCGGTCACGGTGTCGCCACCGGTGACATATCCGCGCTCGTTCCTGTTGTCACACACCACGGGTACCACATAGTAGGTATCGATGGCCACCACTGGCGTGAGCAAGGTGTCTTGTGTCAGTTCGATGGTACGGGGATTGTCTGTCACACCATCGCTCCACATCATGAAGTGGTGGTGGTCGTTACCTCGGGCTTGGATTTGTGCAGGGGTGTTGCAAGTGGCATCTGTGCTCACCCATGCTTCTGCATAATCCACAGGTGTGAATTGGATGGCATAGGTATTGCTCTCTGTCAGACGGTCACCCAAGGTGCTCCATACGGCATGTTCTTGATAGAGGTTTAAGAGTCCACATTTGACTACCACTTGAGCATCCTCGCGCAGGCGATCCAAAGCATAGGAGGCTATCGTCGGTGGGTTGCCCTGCATTTTGATGCGATAAATGCTATTGGTGAAAATATAGGCAGATAAGCTTTGTACCCCTTCTCCGACAATGAGGGTGTTGACTTCAAGGGCGTTGTTGCCTACCTGATTGCAGTTCACGGCGTTGTAGTACACAGTGCCGGCACGGATTGCACCTTCTCCTATGTAGGACACTGTCGAGGGAATGGTGACAGTATTGGTCCACATGTCGAAGGCATAGCGGCCGATACGCTGTACCCCTTCTGGCAGTGTTACTGAGGAGATGCCGCCAAGATTTTGGAAGACGTATGGCTTGATGACCGTCACTCCTTCAGGAATTACCAGGTTGGTCAAGCGGCTGCCGCCAATATACAGTTTACCACAGTGGATGAGAGGATTGGAGCCCCAATCCTCATAGAAGCCAATCTGGCACCACTGTGCCAACGTGCCGCCATAGTTGACGCGCAATAGGTTATTGCACCCTTCAAAGGCATCGTATCCCACGGTATCGAGGGTCGATGGAAGGGTGATGGTGGCTACATAGTTGAATTCGCGGAAGGCATTGCGACCAACCGAGGTGACACCTTCTGGAATAATTAGGTCGACTACTTCCTGATTGTCTATGAAGAGGCGGCGGACACCATTGTTGACGACGGGATTGGACCAATAGCTCTCAAAGTCAATAGCGCACCACTGCGCTATTGTCCCATTGTAGTTAACACGTGACAGCCCCTGCATGTTGTAGAAGGCCTCGTAACCGATAAAATGGATGGTGGCCGGCAGGGTGATTGTGGTCACACTCTGGCGTTCGCCGAATACCCAGTTCCTAATGGAGGTGACGGGATATTTTACTCCTTCATACATCACACTGTCAGGGATGATTACGTCGCCACTAATGTTGCTGCTGACGCTGTAGAGCTCCATACCCCCGTTGCGGTAAGTGTAGCAGAAAACCACGCCGTCCATCAGCGTATTGCATAAGCTATGGGATTCGAATTGGGGATGGTAAGTGCGATCGCCGTGAGCCGGTACTCGTCTCACGGAGTCGTTATAGTTGTTGTAATCCCAGTCGTCCCAGCGGACGAAGCGATTGCCTGGTTTGGCATGGGCCTCGATGGTAATGGTGTCGAGGGCCTGTACGCTAATTTCTGTCCGTTTTCCCCAACTTTGACCATTGATAGCCACCCAGCCTTGTGTGGTGTCGTTCACCTCTACAGCCACAGTGTAGTTGTCGAGGGCGAATTCGGGTGTGAACATTGTATCCTGCGTGAGGGTGACGCTACGTGGGTTATTTGTATTGCCGTCGGTCCAACGAGTGAAGTGGTAGTAGCCATCGTTCTCGGCACGTATTTGCGCCGGCGTGGTACAGGTGGCCTCGGCCTGCACGTAGGCACGGCCATGTTCGGCCTGGCCGAACGTGATATTGAAGGCGGGAGCTTCCGAAAGGTTGGGTACTGCACTCCAGTTGGGTGCCTCGTGGTAGACGGAAGCCATGCCGCAGGGCACCTGCACCTGGGATCCTTCGGGCAAACGGTCGAGCGCGTAGTCCTCCACCACAGGCGGGAGTCCCTTCATCTTCAAAGTCCACAAGTTATTTCTAAAGAAATTAGTCGGCAGCACTTGCACGTTCTCACCCACCACGACGGTATTGCCCTCATAGAAGGCATTGTTCTCAAAATTAGTACAGTTGATGGCATTGTAATATATTTTATCGCCGCGGGTGGCGCCCTCACCGATATAGGTTACTGTGGAAGGGATGGTGAATCCGTCATCGGGCCAAGTGTCGACGAAAGCGTAGCGACCTATGCTTTGCAGACCTTCTGGCAATACCACCCGTCTGATATTCTGGATGCCCTGGAAGGCGCGTTGTTTAATCTCAGTGACCCCCTCGGGGATGACTAGTTCGGTTACCTTGCTACCACCGATATAGAGATTGTGAGCATACGTCAGTGGGTTAGAATTGGATTCTTGGAACCCAATACTGCACCAGTCGCCCAATGTGCCGTTGTAGTTGACACGCACTAGTCCAGAACAGCTCTCGAAGGCATCTGGCTCCACTGTGTCGAGCGACGTGGGCAAGGTGATAGTGGTCATGTTGTTCAAACCTGAGAAGGTTTGATAACGGAGTGCCGTTACTCCTTCGGGAATCACGGGATTGAGCACTTCTTCGCCACCTATGTAAAGATGGTGGGCATAGCGTGTGGGGTTGCTGTGCCAATTTTCAAACTGGATATTGCACCACTGGGCGAGGGTACCCTCAAAGTCGACACGCGTCAGGCCGGTACATTCATAAAAGCCAGCACAGTAGGTCAATCCTTTGGGGAGGGTAACGGATGTCATGTTGCGTTGTTCGTTGAGGTCGCCACAGCGAATTTCAGTGACAGGCATCATCGCGTCATCATACATCACGCTGTCGGGAATCGCAAAGGTGCCCGTGATGGTGCCATAGACGCGTTCGAGCGTTAATCCCGTAGCATTGGGACGGTAAAAAAGCACCAGACCGTTGTCGAGGGTATCGTAGCGATCGGGACCGTAGAGGGGGGTTAAGAATGTATCCTGAGTGAGGACGAGTTCTCGGGGGTTATCAGTCACGCCGTCGCTCCAGCGCAGGAAGTGCCAGTTTTCATTTGCCCCAGCACTGAATCGCACGGGCAGGGTGCATGTAGCTTCTCTTTCTAAAGAGGTCCAACCATGCTCGGCAAGGCCGAGTTGGAAAGTGTAGGGAGGTGTTTCTTGGAAAGTGTTGTCTGTTAACTCGCTCCATCCGTTGGCGGCACGATAGGTGGCCGTCTGGCCGCAGGGTACTTTGACGACTACGCGGGAACGCATATTGTCGAAGGCGAAGTTGGCCACTTGGGGTGGTGTGCTGCCCTTCATCTGGAGAACACTCAAGTAGTCATCGTAGGGGAGGAGATAACGTGGGATGCGCTGCACACCTTCACCAACAACGAGACGGTTGACATGGGGTATGGCTACGGCACCGGCATTCCCAGTCTCATAACGCACCACATTGCAGTTTATAGCATTGTAATATACAGTGCCGTTGCCATGCAGGGCATACTCACCAATGGAAGTTACAGTGGAAGGCACGATGTAGGTGACATTCCACTCCCACTCCCAGAAAGCTCGATGTCCGATGCGCAGCAAGCCCTCGGGCAGCTCGACATTGTAGACCTGATTGAGTCGGAAAAATGCATAGGGTTTGATTTCGGTCACTCCTTCGGGAATGGTCAGCGTGTTCACTATACGGGTGTTGCCGATATAGAACTTGCGCGACCAGTAAATAGGGTTGGATTGCTCACTAGCGAAGCCGATGTGGCACCAGTCCGCCAGTGAGTTGCAGTATACGCGTGCTAAGCCGGAGCAATCGTTGAAAGCTCCTTCGCAGACGCTATCGAGCGTCGACGGCAAGGTTACTGTTTCTGCGCCACTACAACCGTGGAAAGCATAGCGCTTGATGACTGTAACTCCCTCGGGGATCAACAAGGAAGTCACCTCCTGCCCATCGATGTATAGGTGATGGGCATAGATGAGAGGATTACCGTACCAGTCGAAGTCGATAGCTACCCATTGGGCCAGCGTACCGCCGTAGTTAACCTGTGTTAGGGAGGTACATTCGTTAAAGGCGGCATAGTCCATCCGCGTCACCGAGGCGGGGATGGTTACCGACGTGAGCCCTGTGCAGCTATGGAAGGCATAGTCTTGGATGTAGGTCATCGTCAAAGGCAATGTCACCGATGTCATTCCGGTCGTTGAACTGAACGCCCAACTTTGGATACGAGTGACAGGATAGTTCACTCCTTCGTAAGTCACGCTGCTGGGAATGGTCAGCGCGCCACTAATCTCGCCGTGACCCGTGACTACGGCCTCGCCGTTATCGAGGGAATAGGTTAGCGTTTGCCCTGTAGGAGCAACGGATTCAAACTGTTGCGCCATTGCTTTCGGCAGCAAGGCCGTCAGCATCAGCACCAAAATAAGAGATAAGTTTTTCTTCATGGTTTTTTATTTTTGTTATAGTTGTTATTCTGTAATTTATTGTATTTTAAATTTTTGTATAAAAAAAGCAATAAAATACATAGGTGCAAACTTAGGAAAAAGATTTTATTTTTGCAAGTAAAAATAAAAAAATAAATATTTATCGATAATGAGGACAAGATACTTGAAAATAATTGAGAAACACACACCATATAATATAGGGCCGTTTTGGGTGGATGGCAAAAATCGATTCATTATGACGCGAAATGATGCATTATGATGGCATTTGACGCATGTCGTCCCCCTCGAGTCGGACTTGGTACGGTGTTGGTATGGTGTTGATACGGTGTTGATCCGCCCCGGAGCTCGCGGAAGGGGCTCGGCAGAAAGGTGGGGCTTGACGGGAATTGTTGAATTTCGTTTTGCACAATATTTATCGAAAGGCGACGTTATATTCTATTATTTTCAAGAACAAACACACAAAGAGTAAAGAATGAAAGCATACGTTTTCCCCGGACAGGGAGCCCAGTTTGTGGGTATGGGTAAGAACCTCTATGACGGCAACGAAGAATGCCGCGCTATGTTTGAGAAGGCCAACGAGATCTTTAGTCTCGAAGGCGACCTCAATGGAGCCAACGAGACTAAAGTCCGCATCACGGACCTGATGTTTGCCGGCACGCCCGAGGATCTGAAGCAGACCAAGGTGACGCAGCCCGCCATCTTCCTCCACAGCGTGATCCTGGCTAAATATATGGGCGAGAGTTTCAAGCCCGATATGGTGGGTGGCCACTCGCTGGGCGAGTTCTCAGCCCTTGTGGCCGCCGGCGCCATGAGCTTCGAAGACGGCCTCCGCCTGGTCATCGCCCGCGCCAACGCCATGCAGAAATGCTGCGAGAAGACCCCCTCGACGATGGCCGCTGCCCTGAAGCTCGACGATAAGACCATCGAGGATATCTGTGCCTCGATTACCGACCAGGTGGTGGTGCCGGCTAACTACAACTGCCCCGGCCAGCTGGTGATCAGCGGCACCAACGAGGGTGTGGCCGCTGCCTGCGAGAAAATCAAAGAGGCCAAAGGCAAGGCCCTGCCGCTGGCAGTGGGTGGCGCCTTCCACAGCCCCCTGATGGAGCCCGCCCGCGTGGAACTGGCCGAAGCCATCGAGCGCACCGAGTTCCGCAAGCCCGTATGCCCCATCTACCAGAATGTCGACGCCCTGCCGCATAGCGACCCCGCCGAAATCAAGAAGAACCTGCTGATGCAGCTCACCTCGCCGGTGCGTTGGACCTACACGGTGCAGAATATGCTGAAAGACGGCGCCGACGAATTCATCGAGGTAGGCCCCGGCACCGCCCTGCAGGGGATGGTGAAGCGCGTCAATCCCGACGCCAACGCTCACTCGGCCGAGTGACCTTTGCTTAGCGCTTTGGCGGCGAATTTCGCCGTGTCGATAATGAACCGCTCGTGGGAGCCTTCGCCGATGGGACCGCATTCGTCGAAGGCTTTCACTTTGAATACCAGCCGGCGGCGGTCCACTTCCACCACCTCGCTCTCGCACCACACCCGCATGCCGATGGGGGTGGCGGCGGTATGGGCTACGTGGACCAGCGTGCCTACGGTACCCTCGCCCTCGGCGAGGTAGGGCAGCACACTCTCGTTGCAGGTCTGTTCGATAAGCGAGATCATCATGGGGGTGGCGAAGACATCCACCAGTCCGCTGCCCACACGGGCGGCGCTCATCTCGGGAGTGACCGTCTGTTCCCGACGGCCTTTGATTCCTGTTGTCACCATAGGTGTTATTAATTTTTTTTGCAAAGATACGAAAAAAAGTTGTAATTTTGCACTCTCGTATTGTAACATATTTTATATCAAATCATATGAAACTTAACCGTATTATTGTAGCAGCATTCCTCGGCACCGCCATGCTTGTGGCCTCGACCGCCGACGCCTGCACGAACTTCCTGTTCACCAAAGGTGCCACCCGCGATGGCAGCACCATGATTACCTATGCCGCCGACAGCCACACGCTGTATGGCGAGCTCTACTACCGCAAGGCGGCCGCCTATCCCGCCGGCACCATGTTCCAGGTGGTCGACTGGGACAGCGGCACGCCGCTGATCATGATTCCCCAGGTGGCCCATACCTACAGCGTGGTGGGCAACATGAACGAGCACCAGCTGGCCATCGGCGAGACCACCTACGGCGGCCGCGAGGAGCTGGCCAAGGAGATTGAGGGCGGCATCGACTACGGCAGCTATATCTACCTCACCCTCCAGCGCGCCAAGAACGCCCGCGAGGCCATCCAGGTGCTCGCCGGATTCATGAAGGATTATCCCTACCACAGCGAAGGCGAGAGCTTCAGCATCTGCGACCCCAACGAGGTGTGGATTCTCGAACTCATCGGCAAGCGCCCCAACACCGTGAAGCCCGAGTTGGCCAAGAAGCTGAAATATAACTATACCGACGGCGCCGTGTGGGTGGCCCGCCGTATCCCCGACGGATATGTGAGCGGTCATGCCAACCAGGCCCGCATCACCCAGTTCCCCCAGGAGGGCAAGAAGTGGAACAAGGCCAAAGGCAAAGGGCTGCACACCACCATCAGCAGCAAGCACCTTGACTACCTCTTCGAGCCCGAAGTGGAGTGCGTCTATTGCGACGAGGTGATCACCTATGCCCGCGCCTGCGGCTGGTACGACGGCACCGACGCCGACTTCTCGTTCTGCGACATCTACGCCCCCCTCACCTTCAGCGGCATGCGCGGCTGCGAGGCCCGTGTGTATGCTATGTTCAACCGCGTGGCCAGCGGCATGCAGCGCTACGAGAAATACGCCATGGGCGATGCCAACGCCGAGCGTATGCCCCTGTGGATTCAGCCCGACCATAAGGTCGACCTGCACGAGGTGATGAACCTGATGCGCGACCACTATGAGGGTACCGCCATGGATATGAGCAAGGACCTGGGCGGCGGCCCCTTCAACTGCCCCTACCGCTGGCGTCCCATGGGCTTTGAGTTCGACGGCCACACCTATGTCCACGAGCGTGCCACCAGCACCCAGCAGACCGGCTTCAGCTTCGTGGCCCAGTGCCGCAGTTGGCTCCCCGCCAAGGTGGGCGGCATCCTGTGGTTCGGTGTCGACGATACCTACAGCACCGTTTACTGCCCCATGTACTGCGGCATTACCGAGATACCGCTCTGCTTCCGTCAGGGCAACGGCGATATGGTGACCTATAGCGAGACGGCCGCCTTCTGGCTCTTCAACCGCGTGACCAACTTCGTATACAGCCGCTACAGCGACATGATTGTCGACCTGCAGAAGGTGCAGAACCGTCTGGAGGAGAGCTATATCCACGACGTGCAGAAGTTCGACCAGCGTGCCAAAAACAGCGAAGGCGAAGCTTTGGAGCGTCAGCTCAACGACTTCAGCAACCGTGCCGCCGGCCGCATGATGAAGGAGTGGAACGACCTCGACAAGTACCTCCTGGTCAAGTATATGGACGGTAACATCAAGAAGGAGAAAGACGGCAAGTTTGAGCGTACCGCCACCGGCAATGCCGTGTTCCCCAAGCAGCCCCACTACCGTCAGGAGTGGCTCCGCATGATTGTCAAAGACCACGGCGACGTGATCCGCGAGAAATAAACTCTATAGTATTTCCAAGATGGGCCTTATGCTGCTGTCGGCAGTGTAAGGCCTTATCTTTTCTGCCCGCTCGGCAGCCATCTGCTGGCTGAAGGGGGTCTGCATCAGCTTGTCGAGGGCTGCACACATGGCTTCTGCGCTGTCGGCCACCTGACAGAGGCTCTCCAGGTCGGTGCCGGCCACCATGGCGCTATTGACGAGGCAGTGGCGGCCGCAGAAGAGGGCATGGAGCAGCTTGAGCTTCATGCCGGTGGGCTGGTCGGTAAAGAGGATGTTGACCTGCGCTTCGGCCACGAGGCGCTGCATGGTGTCGTCGTCGGGCGAGGCGACGAGGGTGACGTTGGGGTGTTGTGCTATCTTGTGCCGCAAAGCCCTGGTGGGGTTCAAACCCGCCACCACAAGACGGTGGCTGCTGCCGGCGAAGACATGATCCATCAGCCATTCGGCGGCCTTTACGTTTTCGGCTACGCTGAGTTGTCCGTGGAAGAGGGCGTAGGGGGAGGTGAGAGTGGAGAGTGGAGAGTGGAGAGTGGAGAGTGGAGAGTGAAGAGCGGAGAGTGGTTGCTGGGTGGCTTCGTAGGGGTGGGCGGCGGTGACGAGTGGTACATTCCGGCATCCCATCTGTAGGAATGCCTCTTGGTCGGCTTGGCTGATGGCAAAGACAGCGGAGGCACGCCGGAGGATGGGTTCGTAGCGGCGCAGTTTGGCGGCGTCGAGGGCGAGGTAAGCCTTGCGTAGCGGGTTGCGCTCGCTGCGGGCCAGACGACTGTAGTAGTCGGCCTCCACATTATGGGCACGCACCATCATCAGCCGGCCCTGCAGCCGGGGTTCTTCGAGCAGAGAGCAGCAGTGCAGCCCTTCGAGTAGGATGGGAAGGTCGTCCTGCAGCAGTCGCTCGAGCAGCTCTTTGTTGCAGCGCGAGCTGACGATAAAGGGACGGCGGTCGAGCTGACGCAGGAACGACATATCGCGCTTGTAGTAGCACACCTCGACGCAGTACTGCTCCAGTTCACGGGCCGCTGGCCGTCCGTAGGTGTAGCAATGCAGGTGGATGCGCACTCCGGCACGGCTCAGCGCACGGAGACGGTAGAAGACATCTATCACGCCGCCGTAGTTGGCCGGCCACGGTACGTTGAACGCTACAATATGCAACTCTTTATCCATCATCAATGCAATTCAATTTCGTCGATCATCAGCCAGGCAGGCTCGCCGGCATAGGGGTGCCAGATGGGCAGACAGGGCTGATTGATGTAACGCAGGCGCACATATCTCACCCCGCGACCCAAGACGGAGGCGGAATTCCGAGGCTGCAGGCGATACTGCAGACGGCGGCTGTCGGTGAAGAGGTTGGCAGGAGGGTGGGGGAGGTCGAGGGTTTGCCAGGGGCTCCACTTAAGGCCGTCGGCACTCCACTGGGCTTGCACCTGCAGGGGTTTGACCACCCAGTCGGAGGGACTATGGGCCGCCGTGATATCGATGCCGCGCAGCGAGGAGGCCCCTTTCAGCGTGAGGGTGAGCACAACGGTGTCGGTGCCGAGGAATCCCACCCAACCGTGGTGCCAGTCGCCGGGAACCGCACGCCGATAGTCGGTGAGCACCATCGGGAAGTCCTTGTCATAGGGCTCGCCAGGAGCCACCGAAGGCTCTATGTCGGTCACCACCAGCCGAGGTCCGTTGCTCTCGTAGGGCATCTCCCACAGGTCTCCATGTGGAACAAAACCTTCATAGGGATCTTGCAGATCCATCCGCACGGGGTCGAGGATGAAACGGTAGGTGTATACGCTGTCGCCGCTGATGGTGAGCCGTTCGTCGGCTCCCGGGCCACAGGTGGCGGTACCCAGCGGGGCCGTGCGGTAGTCGATGCTGACGGTATAATAGGGGTCGGGGACAATCCCTTTCCAGCGGCGGGCAGCGGTAAGGAGGACGTCGCCATAACGGCGTACGCTGAAATTGAGCGCACGCTGTCCCTGCGGGCTGATGACGGTCAGCTGCGGGTTGTCGCCGGTGAAACGCACCCAGCGGGCCTCGCGGTTGCCCTGTTCCTGCGGCACCACATACTGCGGTGCCGCCAGCTCGTCGAGGGGTTTGTACCAGCGGCTCACGCGCTGGGCAGCCTGCCGGTCGGGGTAGGTCTCGTGGATATTGCCGTAGAAGCTGACGCCGGTATACAATGTGTCGAGGCCGAACTGGATGCCCAGCTTGGGCAGTGTGTGGAATTGGCCGTCGGCGCCCACCAGATAACTCAGCTGTATACGTCCGTCGTTGGCGGCTTGTATGATCTGTTTTACGCGCAGCCGCTGTCCGTCGAGGGTGACCAAGTGCATGAGCATCTGTATCTCGGCGGTGTCGCGGTGGGCCGACTCGGCGGTGGTGATGTTGAGCACACGCACCTCTGCTTGGTCCAGTCCTTGCCAGGAGCGGGCTCCGAGGGGGTCGACCAGGTCGTTCTCCGTGGGCGGCCGCCAGAAGTGGCAGTGCAGTGGTGTGGCCAGCAGTTCGTGGGTGCCGATACGATAGGAGGTGATGCTGCCGTCGGCAGGATTTACCGTCACCCGGAAGCGGCTGTTTTGCAGCGTGAGGCCGTTCCTGTTATGTCCGATGCGGACAAAGCCCTTGGGTTTCTCGACGGCGTATTGAACAAGGGCTTGTGGCACTATGATGTTGTTTCGTCCGCGGGTGTACACAGCCTCTACCTCGGCGGCGTGGGGATGCGGCGTGCGGTCGGCGGCGAGAATGCCGTTGGCGCAGAAGGCGTCATCGTCCTTCAGTCCTGGCAGCTCGCCCAAGTCACCTCCAGCGGCCCACCATCCTTCGCTCTCCACTCTCCGCTCTCCACTCTCCACTAAAAAGGCTTGGTCAATCCAATCCCAGATGAAGCCGCCTTGCAACTGTGGATATTTGTCGATGGTGTCCCAATAGTCTTTGAGGCCACCCATGCTGTTGCCCATGGCGTGGCAGTATTCGGCGATGATATAGGGGCGTGTGTTTTTGGGATTACGGGCGTAGTCGGAGAGGTACTGTACCGAGGGGTACATGATGCTTACGATGTCGGTGTTGGCATCCAGTTCGGCGCGCTCGTAGACCACTGGGCGTGTGGGGTCTTTGCCCTTCAGTATGCGGTAGGCCTCCTCGAAGCAGATACCGTTGCCGCATTCGTTCCCCAGGCTCCAGGCGATGATGCAGGGGTGGTTGCGGTCGCGCCGGTACATGTTGTAGATGCGGTCGAGGATTGGGTTGAGCCATTCCTGCTTTTTGGCTAGAGAACCCTCGCCATAGCCCTGAGCGTGACTCTCTACGTTGGCCTCATCCCAGACATAGATGCCGGCCGAGTCGCAGAGGTCGTACCAGTATTCGTTGTTGGGATAGTGCGAGGTGCGTACGGCGTTGATGCCCATCTCCTTCATCAGGGTGATATCCTGCCGCATCTCCTCGCGGGTCACATAGTGGCCGCCATACATCGAGTGCTCGTGGCGGTTGACACCGCGTATCTCCATGGGTTTGCCATTGAGGCGCAGCTGGCCGTTGCGGATATCGAGATGCCGGAACCCTATCTGTTTCACGATACGTTCGGTCTCGCGGCCGCCGGCATTCATCAGCCGTACGGTGAGGGTGTAGAGGTTGGGCGTCGAGTCGCTCCAGGCTTGTACCTCGCCCATGTCGGCGGTGAATCCCAGGAACCAGTCGCCATGTTCGATACGTTTCTTCCCCTCTGCTCTCCACTCTCCGCTCTCCACTCTCCGCTCTCCACTCTCCACTCTCCACTCGATACTCCCGCCTGGGAGTTCGCGGTTGAAGTCGATAAGCACATCAAGGCTACCGTGGCGATAGTCGACGGTGTCGAGGTCGGCGATGATACGCATATCGCCGATATAGTCGCGCGGCAGGGCATAGATCTCCACATCGCGGGTGATGCCGCTCATGCGCCACATATCCTGGCATTCCAGATAGCTGCCGTTGCACCAGCGCATCACCTTTACCGTCATGCGGTTGCGTCCTTCGTGCAGGTAGCGTGTGATATCCCATTCGGCGGGCGTCTTGGAGTCTTCGCTGTAGCCCACCTCACGGCCGTTGACATAGAGGTACATGGCCGACTTCACGGCACCGAATTTCACCATGATGCGCCGTCCGCTCCAATGGGAGGGAAGGGTGAAATCGCGCTGGTATACCCCCACGGGGTTGTAGTCGGAGGGAGCCAATGGCGGGTTGCTCGGGAATTCGTTCTTCATGTTCACATACACCGGCACACCATAGCCTTGAAGCTCTATGTTGCCGGGCACGCGGATGCTGTCCCAATGGTCGGGCTGGAGTGTGGCCTGCCGGGGGTTGTCATAGTAGCGGAAGCGCCAGATGCCATTCAGTTTACGCACCCAGTCGCCCTCGGGGATGATGCGGTCGTGGGGCTGCTGCTTGTTGACGCGATACACCGACAGCTTGTTCCAATTGGGTTGCCCCTGGGCAGCCACCAAACTACACAGCAACAGAAGCAGGGATATCAGTCGACGGGACATCAACAACAAATTAGAATGGGATAAATCCTATGCCGGCCTTGATGGTGATGATATTCGACATGATGGCGTCGGCATAATGCAGGTAGTTGATGTATTTGCCGCTAAAGTCGAAGTCTACGGTTTTGTGCAGGCCATACGTGTAGGCATAATCCACCTGCCAGTTGAGCAGCAGCCGCTGGAAGAAGGTGTAGTTTCGCCCTATTCCGATATGCAGGCCGAAGGTGTTGTTTCCGTTGGTGCCGGGAGTACCGTCAAGGGTGGTGAAATGCACCCATTGGGCACCGTAGTCGATATAGTATCCCAAGGGGGCAAAATCGCTCTCCTTATAGTCCCTCAATTCCAGCCCTACTATTAACATATTCCTCGAGCTGGGGAAGGTAACATCACGTGAGGTGTAGTACCCGTACGAGGTCTCTACCCACTCGGTCATCGACTGGGTGACACCCTCATAGCCATGGTGATAACGCACCGTGGCGGCAAGCGAGAGGCTGCGTTTCAGCGCCACCTCTACCGACACCCAGGGGGTGTAATCCAAATATTTGTTTATCTGCTTGAATGTCTGGTATCCACTGGCACCGACGTTGAGTCCGCCGGCGATGGCCACCCGATGGCCGAAACAGCCTACCGGCTCTTTGCCTTTATCTTTCAATGCACGGACGTATGTATCATATAGCATGGCATCGACCATATCGTTGTGGTCGGCCACGTCGTAGTTATACTTCTGGCGGGCAAGCACCTTGCCTTTGCGGGCATCTATCACCATCGATACCATGGCGGTTTGCTCTATTCCGGTGAACGCCATAGGTATGATGACGGGGGCAAAAGGCAATATGATGATATATCCAAGGCTCACCTCGGGGCTGGTGCCATGGGTGTTGAGCACCGCCGTCATATTGAGGGTGCGGGCTCCATAGCGATAGAGCAGATCGTCCATCGCAGGCTGAGCGGTACGTTCCAAATCAAAGTCCCCTTTGGTGAGCCAAAACTCGTTCATCCACTCGCAGACGGTCAGGAAGTCGTTGTATTGCTCCCCCTCGGTCATGGTATGCATACCCTCGTCGGAGAAGTCGACAGTACGACGGTCGAATTGACGGGCTATGCGGCTGAGACGGTCGTTCAGAGATTCCTCTTTGTGGGTACTTTGCGTAATCTGAAGGTCATCTTTCTTGTAATCCACCACCCAATAGCAGGGGTTGAAGATAAGTATGGCCGAGGTGTCGTCAAAAGCCTTCTGGCTCTCGTCCGAGGCATTGGCGGTGCCGTTCAGGTGATTGCGCAGGGTGGGCAGCAGGGTGGCGTCGGCCATCATCAAGTCGGTCAAGGCATAGGCCTCGGGCTTACGCTCGGTCTGCGTTTGCCGCTTCTGCTTTATACGGTCATATTTGCTCTTGGGCTTGCCATCTGCATTCTGCTCGTCGGCAGCAACTACCGATAAGGTATCGGAAGCTCCTCGGGGAGGCTCCGGCAAAAAGTCGATCGACGACAAACCGAGTTTGGTGCGCAATTGATCCATCAGATCAGCGCAAATGGCATCATACGCAGGCTCGTCGGGATACTTCATATGCATCTCCCAGGCTTTATGCAGCGCCACCACGGTGGCCTGGGTATTGCTCATATGACGCAGCACATAGTACACCTGCTGGCTTTCGCCCTCGATTTTCTTATAATCCGACACCACATCGCTTTGCTTGCTGTTGTTCTTAAAGGTAGCGGAGCCATAGAGAGCCTGCACTATGTAGCGGTGTATCTGGGGATCTTCGGGCATCGAGTTAAGAATCACCCAGCTATTGTACAACGCCCGGGGATACTTTCCATGCAGCAGGTCCTGACGGATGCACTCGATGCGGGCCAGGTGGCGTATTTGCTCAAACTCCTCTTTGGTGGTCATCACATAGTTTTCCCCACCGTAGTAGCCGTCCAAGGTGGCGGCGGTACGCTGACGACGACTGAGGATATTGGGATGGGTCGAGCGACTGTCATCATAGTTATCACGGCTGGTGATGTCTGCCACCGAATCAAGCCAACAACCCGTGAGTTTGAAATACGGCGTGTTGAAATAGTTGGTGTCGAACGGTAGCTCGTCGAAAGGCAGTTCCCCATACTGCAACACATCGAAAACACCCTCACTCACATCTTTGGCATACGGACTCTGCAAATAGAAGAGTGCGATGCCAAGAGAATCCGCCTCGTTCTCCATCTCACGGCTGCGACTATGGCGATACAGCAAGGTGCCAACTTGCTCGGCCTCGTCGTCGAGGTCGCCGCTGCGACGTTTCTTGCCGTCTTTGCCCACTAGTTCCTCTAACCCATGCGAACGGTAGTAGTGAACAATCTCATGCGACAGTATGAATGCCAACTGGGCTTCGTTCTCTACCTGCGCCATCAAACCAGTGTTGATAAACACCATTCCTTGCGGCGTGGCAAAGGCGTTCACATCAGGACTGGTTACGGTGTAGAATCGCAACTCGGAGCGTAGCTCGGGATGGTCTTTGAGCAGAGTGTCGGCAATACGGCCCACCAGTTGACTGAGGGGGTCGCCATAGATGATATGCCCATTGGCGAGCATCTTGTTGATATAATATGAGGACTCCATCAGTAGCTGGCGGTCGCGTACCCGTTCGCCAGTGTAGTCCTTTGCCCTTTGCAGATATGAGTCGTAGAGTTGCTGTACACCCTGTTTCAAGTCGTCGGGCACCGGTCCGTTGCTGCGCAATTGGGCTCGCATCGGCAGTGCCAGCACCATCAATAGCAACAACCAAATCACCTTTAGAAAGAAGTTCGTTTGTCTTTGCATTTTGTTTAACTATTTAACTATAGTATTTTTAGATGTTGTAGAATAATTTTTTAGGCATGCAAAGATACATATTTTTCTTGGTATACACACAGGCACGCGAAAAAGATTTTATTAAACACGAATAATCATGAATTGACCATAAAAAATTCATGGGCAATTCATGATTATTCGTGTTCCTTTTCCGAGGGGGAAGGCCCTCCGATGTGTGGATGACCTACCTAATCACCACTACGCGGCGTGCCGGAACGTTACCAACCTTGACAAGGTAGACGCCGGCAGGTAATGCTTGATTGCTTGATTGCTTGAATGTTTGAATAAGGCGACCCATCATATCGTACACCCGCACTGTTTCGCCTTGAACACCCTCCACCACGATGTGGTCACCAAAAGTGTAGATGTTGATACCATTGGCATCAATCTCCGTGAAACCATTATTCAGTTGGAATACAGCAGTGTAGGTGGCATTTCCCGTCACGGTGACTATTCTGGGGTTATCGGTATTACCATCAAGCCAAAGTGCGAAAGTATAGCCATTGTTGGGTATAGCGGTCAGTGTTGCTGAACTACCTTCGGCGTATTCGCCGCCTCCTGTCACACTTCCCATCGCAGCATCGTTCACTTCGACAGTAATGGTAAACATCTGAGGCCCATCGCTGACGAAGTAGGCCGTGATAACAGTATCGCTGGTGACAGTGAGCGAATAGGGATTGCTGGTGCTGCCGGTGCTCCAGTGGTCGAAGCGGTAACCGCTGGCGGGTACTGCGTTGAGCACAGCATTGGGGTTGGTGCATGTGGGTTCGTTCAACACCTGAACAGTACCCTTATTATCATTCTCAGACACCGCTGAGAAAGTGAATGTTTCCTCTATGAAGTTGTTCACATAAGGAAGTCTTGCTGCGTACAATGCTAACGTTCCACAAGGAATGTATACAGGAATATTTGAGGAGATATAAATAAAAGCGCTATCACCTATTATCGGAGGCGTACGCCCCTCAAAAGTTATCTCTAACAATCCCGTGCATGTAGCAAAGGCTGCATACGCAATTTCCGTGACATTAGAAGGAATCGTAAGAGAGGTAAGAGCAAGGCATTTATTGAATGCCTTGCTATCAATTATCGACACATGACTTAAATCAACAGACGCTAGTTGGTAACATTGTCTAAAGGCACTTTCCCTAATATGCTCCAATGATGAAGGCAGATTGATAGACACTAAATTAGTGTCCTCCCTAAAGGCACTTATTCCAATGTCAGACAAAGTATTGGGGAGTGTTATGTTAGTTATGTTATAGCAGCGCCAGAAAGCAGCATCGTTTATTCTGGTGACAGAATTAGGAATTGTTATGCTTCCGCTGATGGCGGTGTTGGAGAGAGCATACCTTCCGATATATTTCAAAGAATCGGGAAGATTGATATTTGTTAAATTTGTGCAATAGGCAAAGATATAATCAGGCAATGCTTTTACATTGCTGCCAACGTTCACAGTTGTAAGAGAAGTACAACTTGGACCAAAGGGAAGAAGTAATGAGTTGTTGTAACTCTCACCTGCATAAGTGCAACTGTCAGCATTGAAATTAACGGAGGTCAGGCCGTCGCAACTATTAAAGGCATAGTTGCCGATGCTGGTCACCGAGTTGGGGATGGTGACGGAGGTCAGGCCGCTGCAACCATAGAAGGCAGAACTGCCGATGCTGGTCACGGAGTTGGGGATGGTGACGGAGGTCAGGCCGCTGCAACCAGAGAAGGCAGAGCTGCCGATGCTGGTCACCGAGTTGGGGATGGTGACGGAGGTCAGGCCGCTGCAACCATAGAAGGCACAATAACCGATGCTGGTTACCGAGTTAGGAATGGTGACGGAGGTGAGGCCGCTGCAATTCTGGAAGGTCCGATCACCGATGCTGGTCACCGAGTTAGGAATGGTGACGGAGGTCAGGCCGCTGCAATTCTGGAAGGCAGACGCGCCGATGCTGGTCACCGAGTTGGGGATGGTGACGGAGGTCAGGCCGCTGCAACCATAGAAGGCGCAAGCGGGTATTTGGGTTACATTTTCTCCTATATTCAGCGTCGCAAGATTGGTACAACCGCTGAAAACTGGATTATAGTCGTAACCCATAGTCGTGCAGTTGGTGGCGTTGAAGTTGACAGTGGTCAGGCCGCTGCAGCTCTGGAAGGCCCCCTCACCGATGTAGGTCACCGAGTTGGGGATGGTGACGGAGGTCAGGCCGCTGCAACCATTGAAGGCATAGTGGCCGATGCTGGTCACCGAGTTGGGGATGGTGACGGAGGTCAGGCCGCTGCAACCAAGAAATGCCCGGATATCTATGCTGGTCACCGCATAAGTGTTGCCATTGTATGTGACACTCTCAGGAATAGTTAATGCCCCAGATAGATTTGTATAGTTGGGACCTGAATAATAACTATTTTGATAGGTTACCTTGGCATAGCCGTACTCAATATTATAGTATAGCGTTTGCCCCTGGTAGGTATAAGAGAAATCGTAGGCCCTGACTGAAACTGACAGCCCTAACAGGAGGGCGAAAGTGAATAATGCTTTTTTCATAATGACTATTATTTGATTAATTTTACTTTTACAACTGGACGTTTGATGGGAGCGATGGTCTCTATTTCGTAAATGTAGTCACCAATCTTGTAGGCGCTCCACAGATACCAATCTACCTCGCGATAACTGAGCGACGTGAGGCCATACTGTTTCATAAAACTGTCGTAGAGCTTCTTATATTGGGTATAATCTTGCAAGATGGATTCAAAGTCTTTCTTGCTGCAATGAAGATAGTCCTGCAACAATCCCTTCTCACGAAGCATTCGAAACACATCGGAGACAATGCTGTCGTAGATGGGGTACAGGTCGGGCCGGTGCAAAGCACAGTACTTGGTGGCAAAAGAGTAGTTGGTGCGTCCTGCATCATTGCATTTGGCGATAATGTCTACAACTTTCGGATCACCATTCTGCACCCCATTGTCTATCTGTTTACGTTTTTGATAAATATGGCTCACAACACTGTTGGTGGCCAAAATGTGGGTGGAGTAGAATTTGTTCAGGTATTTTACCTTGTAATCTACACCTTCGCGACTGTTGTGGTTGGGATAGTAGTTGACAATAGCTTTCAGCATTTCTTCCTGCACGGGGTAGTTCGGCATCCGTTTCCAGTCTTCGAGCACCCGTTTGGCATCTTTCAATAGGGACTTCATATTTCCTCCTTTTAAATAATCGGTACCGATTCCCGGGAAGCACCTGGTATGGTTTTTAGTTGAAAAGGGCAAAAAAGAAGCGCGGGAATCTGCTAACTTGCTTATCCCGCTCTATTAGGCCTTCGCATTGCCTTTGACTACAGAATAAGCAATGCCGAAGCCCACGCCTATGGTATCAATAGTAATATACCAAGCAATGGACGTTGAACATTGCGTTATTGCGGTAGTCATTAGAAGTTGCGAAGTTCAATAGAGCCGCAGATAAAACGCTGTTACACGTCTCTTTATTATGTCCTGTCGTTTTCTATCTAAAACGACGGTGCAAAGTTACGAAATGTTTTTGGTTTGGCAAAATTAATTTGCCGGTATTGAAAAAACTATGTACTTTTGCACCCCGAAAATGCAAGAAGGACTCGTCATACGAACTACCGGCAGCTGGTACAAGGTAGTGGAAAGTGAAAAGTTAAAAGTGAAAAGCGACGATAGCACAACTTTCAACTTTCAACTTTCACCTTTCACCTCAGTTGACTGCCGTCTGCGGGGCAACTACCGTCTGCGGGGCAACAAGCAGACCAACCCCGTGGCTGTAGGCGACTGGGTGTTTTTTGAGATGCAGGATGACGGCACCGGCGTCATCCATGAGGTGCAGGACCGTAAGAACTACATCGTCAGGCGGGCCACCAAGCTCTCGAAGCAGACCCATGTTATCGCCGCCAATATCGACCTGCTCTGCATTGTCGCTACCCTCGGACTTCCCCGCACCTCCACCGGCTTTATCGACCGCCTGCTGGTCACCGCCGAAGCCTACCATATCCCCGCCTGCATCCTCTTCAACAAATGCGACCTCCTGGTCGACGAGGAACTGAAGTCCATGCAGCAGGATCTGAGCGAGATGTATCGCAGCATCGGCTATTCGGTACTTGAAATCTCGGCCCTTGAGGGGACTGGCCTCGACGAGGTGAAGGAGATGATTGCTGGCAAGACGGTGCTCTTCTCCGGCCACTCGGGCGTGGGCAAGAGCGCCTTGCTCAACGCCCTCTGTCCTGGGCTTGAACTACGCACCGGCGACCTCTCCGACTGGAGCCTCAAGGGCAAGCATACGACGACCTTCGCCGAGATCCACCCCGTCCATCTCTCCACTCCCCACTCTCCACTCTCCACTTTTTTAATCGACACTCCCGGCATCAAGGAGTTCGGCATGGTGGATTTCAACGCCCAGGAACTCTCTCATTTCTTCCCCGAGATGCGGGCTGTTTTGCACGATTGCCGCTTTGCCAACTGCACCCACCGCCATGAGCCTGGATGCGCTGTGATGGCGGCCGTCGAAGATGGCCGCATCCCTGCCGAACGCTACCAAAACTACCTCAACATATTAGAAGATATAGAACATGGAAATTAATTTTGTAGAAATCGTCAGCACCTTCCTCGTGATGTTCGCCATCATCGACATCACAGGTTCCATCCCTATCTTTGTTTCTATGCGTGACAAAGGGTCGAAGATTAAACCCTTCCAGGCTACCGGTGCCGCCCTCTGCCTCTTTATCGGCTTCTACTTTCTGGGCGATGCCCTCTTGAAACTCTTCGGTATCGATATGCCTTCGTTCGCTGTCGCCGGATCTGTGGTGCTCTTTATCCTCGCCTTCGAGATGATTCTGGGACGCGACATCATCAAGAACGAGCCCACCTCGTCGGGCGCCAGCATCGTCCCCATCGCTTTCCCCCTTATCGCCGGTCCCGGCGCCATCACCGCCTTTATCTCGCTCCATGCTGAATACCAGACGGTGAATATCATGATAGGTCTCGCTGCCAATATCATCATCGACTATTTCGTGCTGCGCTACCTCGACAAGATTACCCACTGGCTGGGAGCCGACATCATCTATGTCTTGAGAAAATTCTTCGGCGTCATCCTGCTGGCTATGGCCGTCAAACTCTTTGCCGGCAATATCGCCGCCATCTTCACCGCCTAAAACGAATTACTGGGTCACTCAGTAACTCAGCAACCCAGTAATACAACAACTTGGTAATCCAGTTATTTTAACTCGTAGGTATTTATTGTCCCAGCCGATTCTTCAAGCACCATTCGGACGAGCCGTCCGTCGGAGCTGCGGTAGGAAAGAGTCATAGAGACATAGCCGCCCCGAGGCACTTTCCCTTTGGCGGTGATGGTCACGGTCTTGAGGTTCCCTTCTTTTGTCACCTGCATCTCCGCATTATTGTCGGCGGCCACCTGCTCATAGTTACCCGTTAAACCGTTGAGGAGCGTAGCACGATGCAGCCGCACCTGATCGGCTTTTGTGGCATCGAGGTTGGCTTTTTTACCGTCGAGGTTCATCTTCACACGGTTGCCCTCGATGATGAAATACTCGCCCTGTGGCTGGTCGTAATTCATCGTCAGATGGTCGGTACCGTCGAAGACAAGATGCCCCGACTTGTGGATGGTCTTTCCCGAGACCTTCAAGGTACGGGTGTGGGTGAAATTGCTGTCGTAGCTTTTCTGGGCAAAAGCACTTATGGATATCAGCAGCGCGAGGGCAAAGGATAAATATTGTTTCATTGTTTGATGTTTGTCTTTATAACTCTTTGACTTTTTAACTCTTTGGCTCTTTTACTCTTAAGACACTTCGTTTATAAGCAGGAATCTTCATCAACAGATGGAAGACAAAGGGTTGGAGTGAATAGGAGATGAGTATGGTGATGACCATACCGATGAGGGTGGTGATACCAATAGAGCGGATGGCGGGATGTACGGCAAAGAGGAGCGATGCGACTACCATCACCAATACCACCGCCGAGAAGAAGATGGCCACTTTGTGCCACGTGAGGGTATTGCTGTTACCAGTACGGGCTTCGTCGAGCAACCCTTCGGTGATGAAGATGCTGTAGTCGACGCCCACGCCGAAGATGAAGGTCGAGATGACGATATTGATAAGGTTGAACTCAAGTCCGAACAAGCTCATATATCCCTGTACCGACAACCAGCTGAATATCATCGGAAGGAACGACAATAGCGCGGTAATGAGATTGCGGAAAGATATTATAAGAATGACCAGGACAAAGAGGGCCGATATCCACACAGCGATATTGAAGTCTTCGTGTACCAGCTGCACCATGCTCTTGCAATAATAGAAAGGCTCCAGGACGAAGGTCTTGGGGTTTTCCAGCAGCGAGGCGGTGACAACGTCTTTCTGTGCTTCTTCCATCGATACGTCGGTGAAGACCATGTATTGACTGTCGGCGTTGCACTCAATAAAGTTGCACAGGAGGTTGGGCGGCACGATGCCGCTTTCCATAAGCGACGCCGGCTCATAGTGGTTCGAAAGCAGGCTTTCGAAGTCGCGGAACATATCGGGGTCGACACCCAGACGCACGGCGTTGCGACGTACGAGGGAGGTGGTGGCGGCTTTGCGGCTTTCGTCCCAGAATCCGTCCCACGCAGCGATGCGCTGATCCTGCTCCTCCTTGGGGACGAAGAGGTGGGAGACGATATCAGTGTAGGCGTGTACCGCACCGGCACGGGAGAGGGAGTCGAGAATGGGCATCAGCGACCGGTTGGCTTCCAACGACTCATCTAGGCAGGTGGAGACGGTGGCGAAATAGAGGTGCTTGTAGCCGTCGTTGTTCTTTTGGTCGAAGAGATTCTCGGCGGCCGTCTCCTCGGCCGAGTTGTAGTCGAGGTTGCGCAGGTCGCTGTCGAACTGCACCCGTGGCGAGAAGACCACCCCCACAATCACAATCACCGCCACCAGCACGAGGAACCAGGGCTTGCGGTCGAAAGGCAGGTTGTTGAGTCGGGAGATACGGCGGAAGGTCTTGCCGCTGCGGTCTGCCACTATTCTGGGCAGGAAATGGGGCAGGAAGATGAGCCCGAAGAGGGTACTTCCGATTAAGGCCAGCGAGGCGAAGAGTCCGAAGTCGCGCAGTAGCTCACTTTCGGTGAAAAGCAGGCTACAGAAGGCGCCTACAGTGGTGAGGCAGCCCAGGAAGACGGGCGTCGACTCGTCGCGCAACATTGTCTCGGCATCGCCGGTGAAGAAATGGTGCACCATGATATGCATACAGTAGCTGATGGCCACTCCCAGCACAATGGCGCCCATACCCAGCGCCATCAGCGACATGCCCCCTTTCATCCAATAGATACAAGCCAGCGAGAATGCTGTGCCATAGACGATGGGGAGCAGCAGCCGACCGATGAATCCAGGGCTGCGGAAGAAGAATCCAAGCAGGATAAGAATCAAGAAGAGGGAGATACCTACGGTCACCAGCAGGTCTCTGCGGATACGTCCGGCATTGGAGACGCTGCCGATGGGTTCTCCATGGGCATAGACCTTCACCTCGGGGTGTTGTTTCTCAAACTCTTTTTGTGTCTTGGAAAGCATCCGTGCAAAGGCACGGGCCGACTTGGAGTCGAGCGACTTGAAAGCCGGCGCGAGCCAAGCCATTGCCACCGTGCTGTCGGGACAGAAGAAGTGCCCGTCGATGATGTTGTAGCCACTCAAGCCCCCTTCCATCATGTCGCCAATGATGGTGGCTCGAAGGTTGAGGGGGTCGTAGGCTATGGCTTGGGTGATGTCGCCCGTCTCGTCGGCCATCATCAATTCGTAATCCTGATCCATGCGCGACTGTATCTCCGCCGGTTCCAGGGCTTGTGCGAAGTCTTTGTAGGCGACGGTGTCGACAAACGAAGGCAGGTGGTCGAGCACAAAATCCAATGCATTCAACCCCACCTCCGGCTCCATCCGTACCAGTATGTTGGAGATGAAGTGCTTCGTCGAGTCGCGCTCCAGGAGCAGGTCAGTGAATCCGTCCATTCGCTCACCCAATTCCGATGGGTCGAGCGGTTCGTCTGTGGCAGCAACCTGGAGGTAAATCTTGTCTTTCAGCTCGATGGAACTGAAGGCAAGCTGGCTCTCTACATTCGATGTGGGCAGCAGCGACGAGATATTCTCGTCATACTTTACCTTCAGTCCGAAAAAAAGAAATACAAGGAATGAGACTCCCATGAGGATATACATGGGAGTCTTGTGGTTTTCAAAAAAATGGAAAATAGGTAGGAATATACGATTCATGTCAGAATGTTTTCTTATAAGCGCGACGACGCATGAAGGGTTCCGGGTGGTAGTCGCCGAAGAGGTTTTGCACCTTGTGGTTTTCTTCCAATTGAGGGTTGAAGATGATGCTTCGGATACCCCGACGGATGCAGTTCTCGTGGATATACTTGAACAGCAGCACCGGCACACCGCAGGCCTGGTATTCAGGTCGTACGCCGATGAGCAGTGCCTCGAGGGTGTCGTTGTGTTTCAAGGCCCGCAGGATATGGGTGAACCCCAACGGGAAGAGGCGTCCGCGAGCTTTCTTCACGGCCTTCGAAAGTGACGGCACGCAGAAGAGGAATCCTACGGGATGGTCGTCTTTGTCGACGGCCACCGCCACGAAGTCTTTGTCCATAATAGGGACGTAGGTCTTCAGGTAGTTGTCTATCTGCTTGTCGGTGAGTGGCGAGAATCCCACCAGCGGGGCGAAGGCTTCGTTGTACATGTGGAATATCGCCTTGCCGTAGCGGCGACCCATCTGGCGGGTGCTAGCGGGTCGTACCACATGCACTCCAAAGCGCTCTTCCACCAACGAGGCATACTGGAACATGGGGGGCAGTTCGGTGCTTACGCTCATGGCCCGCTGGGTCCAGTCGACGTCTTTTGCAAATCCCAGTTGCTGCAGCATGGTGTCGTAGTAGGGATAGTTATACAGGCAAGTGAAGGGGCTGAGGTGTTCGTAGCCTTCCACCAACAATCCTTCTTTGTCCATATCGGTAAATCCCCATGGACCCTTCAGTAGCTTGCGGCCACGCTGACGGCCCCAGTCTTCGACGGCCGTCATGAGGGCTCGAAGCACCTCGATATCTTCGACAAAATCGAGCCATCCAAAACGCAACGACCCTTCGGCGTCGTCGGCTTTGTGGTTGATGATGGCGGCCACGCGTCCCACCACCTCGCCATCCCTGACAGCCAAAAAACTATCGGCTTCGCAGAAGTCGTAGGCTCCGTTTTTGCGGGGATTGAAGGTGTCGTATTCGTCGCCCACCAGCGGCGGCACCCAGTTGTCGCAATCTTTGTAGAGGCGTTCGGGGAAGGTGATGAATTGCCGTCTCTGCTGACGGGTCATCACCCGCACAATCTCAATCGTATTCATAAGGCTTTCTCTACATAGTCAACTACCTGTCCCACAGTAGAGAACTGTGGATTGCCTTCGAAGCGGATACCGAAGTCTTTCTCTACCGCCAATGCCATCAGCAGAATGGTCAGCGAGTCAAGACCTAGGTCACGCACCAGTTGTGTGTTGTCGCCAACAGCAGTCAAGTCGGCCGAAGGCTTGATCTTGACTAATATCTCTTTCAATTTGTTGTAGATATCTGTCCTTTCCATAAGCTTTACTGATTACGTGAAACTTTCATGGCACCGGTACGTTTGAAGTCTTCCTTGCGCACCGTCACTTTGGTCACACGGTGGGTGGTGGGTAGTGTGGCATTCACCTCGTCGACCAAGCGGTTGAAGTATTGTTCCACTTCGTCCCACGGCTTGCCGTCGAATTCCTCCATGCGGGGCAGTATCTCGATGGCGATCACCTGACGTCCGTCGAGGGTGTCTTCGCGTACCAAACAGTCGCGCAACTTGACATCTTTATAGAAGGGTTCCTCGATACTCTCGGGGCTTACGTTCTCACCGTTGTCAAGGATGATAAGATTCTTGATACGTCCCACGATGTACATATAACCATCCTCGTCGAAACGCACTAGGTCGCCGGTATGTATCCATCCGTCGGCATCCAGTGTCTCGGCCGTCTTCTCAGGGTCGCCATAGTAGCCCAGGAAGACGTTGTCTCCGCGGAACCATAACTCTCCATCCACCACTTTCACCTCCTGGCCGGTGTAGAGCTTGCCCACCGAGGTGGGACGCTCCCGCACGTCGATATTACCAGTGGTGAGGTTGGCACCCTCGGTCATGCCGTAACCGGCAAAGAGGTTGATTCCCAGTTTGTCGAATTCGGCGATGAGCTTTGGCGGCACATTGGCGGCACCGGAGATAATATATTTCAGCTGTCCGCCAAGGAACTCCTTGCCGTACATTTTCACCAAACCCATCATAATCTCGCAGATACCGGGCACAGCCACCATAGCGGTGGGACGTATGGCGGGCATCTTGGTGACCGTCTCTTTCACGTTGCCTGCCGACACCCATTCGGCGCCGGTATAAAGGACCGACAAGGTGCCGCGGATGAGGCCAAAGACATGGCTCAAAGGCAGCACATGGGCATAGCGGTTACATGCCAGCTGATGGCCGGGGGCGTAGCAGCCGTTCAGGGCTCCGCGCATCAAAGCACGGTGGGGGAGTACTGCTCCCTTGGGGGCTCCGGTGGTGCCACCGGTGAAGAAGATGGCCGCAGCCTCTTCCTTGTCGCACTTGGCTATGGGAGCCGTATGGTCGGCACAGTCGGCAATGGGTATCACTTTGCAAGGGACACCCTCGGTGACTTTCATATAGTTTGAACCAGCGGCAAGCACTTTGCCCCGGAACTTCATGCAGCAACCCACCACCGCTTGGGGAGGCAGCGACGAAGGCAGATTGAGGGCTACATAACCGGCCGAGGTGACAGCAAGGAACATCTCCACAGCCTCCACGGTGCTGTCGTCGAGGATGGCCACAAGGTCACCATGCTGTAGACCCATATCGTTGAGCATGGCACGTTTGCGGGCTACTGCATCGCACATCTCACCATAGGTGATGTGGCGCACCGTATCCGACAGGGCGGGCAGGTCGTGCCATTTCTTGTCAATCCATTCCACAAATTCGCCGAGGGTGGGAATATAGCTGAGTTGAGCCAGCTCTTCGGCGGGAAGCATACTTTCAAAATATCCTTTCATAATGATTATAGTTTTTGGTTGTAGATATGGGAGGTAACGCAGATACAATTTTATTATTGTTAAAAATATAAAAAAAGAGGCCCGTTTAGGCCTCTTTTCTTGTGGAGTCGGAGTCGAACCGATGACCTCTTGCATGCCATGCAAGCGCTCTAGCCTACTGAGCTAATACCCCATTTTGCTATGCTTTTTCTCTCGAAAGCGGGTGCAAAAGTACAACCTTTTTTGATACTGGCAAAATTTATTTTTAACGAAGAATAAAAAATGAAGAATTATAAGTTGATTATCAATATATTGAATTGCAAAAATATTTTTATCTTATAATCTTTTCATTCTTCATTCTTTATTCTTCATTCTAAATTTTATTTGCGTTTTGCCTGATTTGCGACACTCTGCATCTTGGCGGCGATGACTTCCGGGTCGCCGAGGAACTTATCTTCCACAAGGTTCATCTTCTCATCGAAGGTGAAGACATAAGGCACTGCGGTGGGCAGGTTGAACTTGATAATCTCCTCGTTGCTCATACCCTTCAGTTCTTTGACGATACCGCGCAGCGAGTTTCCGTGGGCCACGACCATCAGGGTGTTGCGGTTCTCGAAAGCGGGCATGATGGTGCCGCGATAATAGGGCATCAGACGTTCGATGGTGTCTTTCAAGCTTTCGGTGAGGGGGATGAGATTATCGGGTATCTCATTGTAGCGTGGATCCATACGGGGGCTGCGCTCATCGTGCAGGTCGAGTGCGGGGGGCTGTACATCGAAACTGCGGCGCCAGAGGAGCACCTGCTCGTCTCCGTATTTGGCGGCGGTATCGGCCTTGTTCAATCCTTGGATGGCACCATAACTCTTCTCATTCAGGCGCCAGCTTTTCTGCACCGGCAGCCAGTCCATATCCATAGCGTCGAGCATCTGGTTGAGGGTCTTGACGGCCCGTTTGAGGTAAGAAGTGAAGCAGAGTTCGGGGCGGTATCCTTCGGCCACCAGCAGTTTGCCGGCCTCCCAGGCCTCTTTCATGCCTGCCTCGGTGAGGTCTACATCAGTCCAACCGGTGAAAAGATTGAGTTTATTCCACGCGCTTTCGCCGTGACGAACTAAAATGAGTGTTTTCATGGTATTATTGAGATTGTGTCTCTACGAGACTGTGGAATACTTAATTCTTATTTCTTTTTTTCCTCAGCTTTCTTTTTCTCGTCCCACTTGGCAGTGATAGCCTTCACTTCGCCCTGTGGGAAGGCACCCTGGGGAATCTTACCCCGACGGGATAACCACACCACCACCAAGCCGCCGATGATAAAGGGGATGCTAAGCCACTGTCCTTTCAGCAAAGGACTGCCTTCGATAACGCCGTTGGTCTTGACAAACTCGATGAGAAAGCGCGCACCAAACAATGCTACCAGCCACCAGCCGAACAAGACTCCCGTACGCATGTTCCCCTTTTTGCGGCAGTAGTACCATAAGCTCACAGCGAAGATGAGCAAGTAACTGAGGGCTTCGTAGAGTCCGGTGGGGTGCTTGGGCACCGTCTCGCCGTTACGTTCGAAGATGAATCCCCACGGCAAGGTGGTCTCGCAGCCATAAATCTCGCTGTTGAAGAGGTTTCCCATGCGGATAAAGGCGCCGCCGAGAGCCACCACAATGACGATATGGTCAAGAGCCCACCAGGGGTTGAGGCGGAACTTGCGCCAATAGAGCCACATGGCTATCAAGATAGCGAATGCGGCACCATGGCTGGCCAGTCCCTGATAGCCGGAGAAATGGCCATTCTCGAAAGGCCAGAATATCTCGACCCAGTGCTCGGAGGTAAGGAAATAGTCGGCGTCGTAGAAGATGCAATGCCCCAGTCGGGCACCGATAAGCACCGCCAGGAAGACATAAAGCAATAGATGGTCGAGGTATTCCTCTCGCACCTTCTCGCACTTGAACATCCAACGGAGTATATAGTAACCCAGTACGAAAGCCAGCAGAAATCCCAGCGAGTAGTAGCGTACGCCGAACGACCCGATGTGGAAGATCACCGGGTCTACGTTCCAATGGATGAAATTACTTAGCATAATTGATGGCGCGGGTTTCGCGGATGACGGTGACCTTGATCTGGCCCGGGTAGGTCATCTCGCTCTGTATCTGCTTCGAGAGGTCGAAGCTGAGTTTGTTGGCCTCCACATCGCTCACCTTGTCGGCACCGACGATGACGCGCAGTTCGCGGCCGGCCTGGATGGCATATGTCTTCACTACCCCGGGGTAAGCCATGGCCATATCTTCCAGTTTCTTCAGGCGGTTGATATAGGCTTCGACCACCTCGCGGCGAGCGCCGGGGCGTGCACCGCTGATGGCGTCTGCCACCTGGATGATGGGGCTGATGAGGTTGGTCATCTCCATCTCGTCGTGGTGGGCACCGATAGCGTTGCAAATGTCGGGATGCTCTTTATATTTCTCAGCCAGACGCATACCGAAGATGGCGTGCGGCAACTCGGGGTCGGTCTCGGGCACTTTACCGATGTCGTGCAGCAGGCCGGCCCGTTTGGCCAATTTGGGATTCAGCCCCAGTTCGGCGGCCATGGTGGCGGCCAGGTTGGCCACCTCGCGGCTGTGCTGCAGCAGGTT